>ERZ794946.4-NODE-4-length-220749-cov-4.696562_pt1 | contig 220749 bp, 214 predicted proteins | sample MGYA00433072_ERZ794946 | MGnify/ENA primary metagenome ERZ794946 (study PRJEB30137, sample SAMN04331413) | food metagenome | isolation source: Y3 must sample point D1 replicate A | place: Australia: South Australia | collected 2014 ...
GAGCTGAGCGCAATCGCTGCCTCATCATCACGTGGAGTTCCAGGCCCTTCGTACAGTACAATGTCCGTGTAGCCTATTGATAGAAGCCTACGAGTACGCACACGAAGACTTGCGGATCACAAGCGCTGTCGCCGTGCTCATAGCATGCACGTCTGCCTTCTGCGTCTCGGCAAGTATTCAATGTTGAACGTCTCCCTGGAAGTGATCTCTCCTGAGTCAGATCAATACTCGAATCTGGCTCTTCTTGATGGCCTCCGGTTTATGCGGCTGATATCTCGACGCGTCTTTGTTTGCCGTTTCTGTTTTGCTTGCCAGCTTCTATCAGTGCTCTTTGGCCCGTTAGAGTGCTCCGTCTGAAGGAGAGGCTTGCGAATGGGGCCCTCAGACATTCGCAATATTTCAACGTCATAAGTCTCAAATCCTTCCCTGTTCGAAGCTTCAGGGTAAAGGGCTTTCTACAAGAGCGGCCAGTATACTCCGCTGAAAATGGAGGGCCGTTGCAACGGGTGTTATCGAGTCCCTATCCGGTAACCGGTCGAGGTCGGCCATTCTTCAGTCCGACGTTGACGAGCTGGAGACCGCCGGAGTTCTGCAGACAGAAGTTTGTCCAGACAAGATCTGAGATCCACGTGTACGGCCGCAGTGTGATACTGTGACAGCTCCGCCACCATCTAGAGCTGCGAGTGTCTCTCTGACCCTTTTTCTAGACTCGGCAACTTCTTGCTGATCATACGGAGGCAAGATAGGGATGTAGACAGTCCCGAACATATCTCATACTTCAGCGAGATATGCCTCATCTGTTTGCTCCGCGTCCTCTGTGTCAAAGTTCTTCTCCATGGTCTGTGTCACTGACATCGATATGTCAACGGGTGGTTGTGGCCGGAAATATCTCGACGACCGAGCTTCGTGTCCATCAACAATACACAAATATAGCAAGGCATGCATTCTGGTCGACCACTGTGAAACTTATCTTCGATGAGAAATCTCGGCTCTTTTGTCTAGAACACTGCATCATGTTCACGAGAGACAATTCACAAGGCTGTAGGGATAGACAAGACAGTACAATTGATCTAGGGTATTTTGAGGTTTTCCTGACTATAGGAACGCTAATGATTTTAAGCACTGCGGGCCGAATGGTAGGCGCCGTTTGGCTCCACTTGTAGTGAAGGCTATCTACAAGATCTCTCGTGGCTTTGAGACAGTATGTTGAATATTGCCAAAAGCGAATAAGGTCCTGTTACTTCGATAGATCTGTCGGCAATCTTTGTTGACATTGTGTGCTAATCTCTCTCCCGAGAACACCGGCTGTGCCCTCAACCGTTGAGCTGAAGGCAGTTGCTATGATGCTCTCAGTACAGGAGTTGCTGTATTGGATAATATATGAGAAGCCACAGAATCATGATATACAGCCATGACCCAAGTATTGGAGCAGCCAGCCACTGAACAACGAAGCGAAAGCGAAGAAGGTGGATGCACCTATAGCTGATGTCGCTTGACTGCACTGATTCGGACGTTTCTTCGCATTCACTTCAGATGGCTAAGTTCGCAAGCATGTCATCAAACTTTTGTGGTCGGAAAAAGTTAGTCGATACCTTCACCCTTTTCCGACTCGTCAAATCATCAAACTTCGGGCATACACCATGCTTTGCGCTGGAGATGTCTAAATGTCGCGCCGTCGGACCACTTTGAGAAGCAGATCTACCGGGGTCTGTTATGCTCCCTCTACTTCGACCACTGCCCCGACGATCGCGATTCTATCTCTAGAATACGACGAAGGTACTCGGACCAGCTTCGATCGTAGCTCTAGCCAAGAAAGTCCTTCTCTTTCATGCAAGCAATGTATCGTATCATTCTCCGATGACATAGGTCGCACCGTCCTTGCCAACCCAGACCTCGTGTCGTCTATTTGCATCGACATCGAATCTATCGCCAACACGGCAGAGCTCTTTCTTTGGACTTGGATCGTCAGGATAGCTCAGTTCAAGGCTGCCTCGTAGAACCAGGTGTGTGGTGATGCCGGAATGCGTATGAGGCGGATAATGGGCGCCGCTTTCGACAGGTCAGTCGTGCCACGCACCAAACGTCCAGGGCGACTTACGGCCGGTCCGTCCACGTAAATACGTGGTTGAACCCCCACCCTCTGACCTCAGCTTCTGCTTCCTTCTGCGTTTTTGGTGCCATCTTCGACTTGTCTTCTCTTGGTTGATGGACTGAAGTCGAAAAAGTGCTGACCTTTCTTCTGGCGACGAACTGACATGACAGACAATGACGTAGAATCTCCAGCTTCTTGGCAGTCGAGACCCTGGAAGATCAGCCGCTTTGACCATCTGTCATCCAACCTGTTTCAAGATGGATTGAAACAGGACTTCGTGCGGAAGGAGGCACTTGACACGCCATGACATTTATTCCCAGCTTCAACCATCTGGCGACTTGAGCTTCTGAGCAAACCTCATACCTGGTCTTTCGGCTCTTCCTACAACCATCCTTCCACCACATCATTCATCCTATCGCATCGTAACGTGAATATTACACAACGACCACCCCCTGAAAGCCGTCCTTCACTTGCAGCATGACTACCACGAACCCTCCATCTTGGTCTCCAGCCGTTCTGAACCAAGTGAGATCTCTCACGAATGAGTTTAATCAAATAGAAAACATCGAGGGCGACAATGTCGACTTTCCCGGCTCCCAGAGTTTCGACACATCTACCAACCGTCTACTGAACTATCTTGCTTCAGAAGAGAGTAACGCCATGGCACCAGTGGCCTTAGATGCTATGCACCCCATCTCGGACTACTATATTTCAAGCAGTCACAATACTTATCTGTGGGGTAACCAGCTCTACGGCAAAGCCACCACCAAAGCTTATCAGAAAGTCTTGGAGAGAGGCTGTCGTTGTGTTGAGGTTGACGTTTGGGATGGAGATGATTCTGATTCTGACACATCGGACTCTTCGGGTGAAAGTGGCAGTGACAATGAGAAGGAAGGTGGCATCAAGAAACTGAGCAGACGCTTCAAGAACAAGATCGGCTTATCAAAGTCCAAGGTTGAACCCCAACCAAAGGATACCCCGGTGTCTTCTTCCAGTCCACCAAAGGGTGAAGGTGTGGGACCGTCGGGACTTCGCAGGACTGTGTCCAAGACCGAGCCACGCGTTCTTCACGGGCATACAGCAACAAAAGAGGTCTCCTTCAGGGCTGTCTGCAGCACCATCCGAGACTATGCGTTCGTTACAAGGTACTTCAGATATACCATGCCTCTAGACACTCATTTGCTCACCATTGGACAGTGATCTTCCTTTGATTGTCAGTCTCGAGATTCACACCTGTCCTGCCCAGCAAGAGATCATGGTTGATATCATAAGAGATTTGTGGGCTCCATACCTGGTCGACTTGAATGCAGCAACTGGTCATGACGTGTCTTTGCCGACTTTGGAGTCCTTGCGCAAGAAGATACTCATTAAGGTTAAGTACACTGCACCAGAAGCAGCAAAGGGTACAGGACCGGTCGTGATTTCGTCCAACGCAGATCCCGAGTCTGGTTCAGAAGATGAGTCTCAAGAAACTGCTGTCAAGAAAAGTCACATCATCACAGCGCTTGCCTCTATGGGCGTCTACACCCGTGGCTGTCATTTCAAAGACTTTGATCAACCCGAGGCCAAGCTTCCCAACCACATATTCTCTCTATCCGAGTCAAAGATTATCGATGTGCACAAGCGTGATCACTCGGCGCTATTCAGACACAACAAGGTATTTACATGTCGTCCATACGACCGGAAATAACAGCAACTAATATGACATGTCAGCGCTTTATGATGAGAGTTTATCCTAAAGGCATTCGCGTATCCTCGAGCAATCTGGACCCTGCACCTTTCTGGCGGATGGGTGCGCAAATTGTCGCCCTCAATTGGCAGTATATCAACGCGGCAACCATGCTCAACCAAGCCATGTTTCACGCAACGGGCGGTTGGGTGCTCAAGCCTGAAGGCTACCGGAGCTTCCACAAAGCTCAATCTCAGATTACGGCACTTGACCGAGGTACACTTGACTTGTCAATCGAGCTGCTGGCTGGTCAAGATATCGGTCCGGCGGACAAAAAGCTCAACCTGTATGTCCGTTCTGAACTGCATATCGAGGACATGGAGGAGATCACAGGCGGGTCGCTGCCTGAGGGAGGCAGCACTAAAGAAGGTCAAATCAAGGCAGCCAGTGAAGTTGGATCGGCTGGCAGGTCTCCCAGCTTTGGTCGCCAAGTGCTCCAATTCAGAGCCGTGCCTGGTGTGTCCGAGGAACTAACATTCGTGAGGTACGTGGTAATTTGCGCATCCTTCCTGAAAAAGACATGTCCTACACTCAGCACTGCTTGTATCCGTCTCTTTCATATCACTAGCTTCACCGCCATTTTGCAAGCCGAAAGAGAGCCGTGGATCGAGGTCATTGTGTCCTGTGGCGAGAGTGTGGCATTGCCCAAAGCGCTCAGATACTTGACTCTTTGAGAGCCGCACGCGCTCTACGGTTATATGCATTCTCAATACGCTACCATGGTGGTATCATCCAGGCGTCTGGGCTCACACCAGCTGCGTGGTACCGGGCGCCACACAAAACTTCTGAACCCGTCAGCCAGGTTCTTCGATGCATTCCCGCCCTGTCATCTTTACCCGATTTGATCATTTTGACGTTTGTTACTCCTACCGCTCATTTTTGCTGACCTGTCTGTTTTCACAGGTTCAAAATCATGGACGACGATACATTCAGTCGCGATAATCTTGTGGCATGGGCATGCTATAGACTCTCCAGATTACAAACCGGTATCAGGACGATGCGTCTGTATGACTGTGAAGGTCAGCCGACCAGCGGGATGCTGCTGGTGCGCATAAGCAAGAACCTCGAGATTCAGTAAGAGATGCAGACGATCCACAATCGACAACTTCGTGTTGAGATGTGAGTCGGAACATCTACACACTTCCTAACTGTAGCAATCCGATATGAAATGAGGACCACCTGTGCCAATCCAATAATTCATCAACGCAAACTGCCTCTGCCCGTAGGGTTTGTGCATTGAGTGTACAAGAAGATTTCTCGCCCATGGATACCATTGCGGCGCCACGTCATCTCGATTCTCGTATACCGTATACTGACGATTAGGAAAACATGACCTACGGAGGTTAAGTCCACAAAGTCGAAAGTGGACAACGCTATCTGTGTTGTATCATGAAAGGTCTGAGCGTACGTATGGCATGTTTCATGGTGCAGGCGTTCGTATGCGAACACCGTGACAGATCGCAAAGAAAATTCCAGGCATTGGTGCATCTCACGAGAAAAAATCCCGAGCATCTGGAACCGATTGACCGGGGATGAGGGGAGCACAATCGAAAAATGGCACGCACACATGACGAGCGAGACGGAATGAATTGCCGGCATACGACCACCTCTTACACAACGTGCTCTTTCTCACATGTCACAGGAAGAAAACATTCGATGCAGGCTTCCAGAGGCGCTTCTTTCGCATATATTGATTGACATCGAAAAACAGAGTCGCCAGATAAAGATGATCTACTGGCAGTGCTGCAGTTATTGAGACTTGACCAGAACAGATGGAGAAACATGCTTGGAGAGAAGAGTTGATACATCAGTTTTCTCGTCTTGCACAATCAGTCGGTGAAGCTCATGCCATGGCACCTCGAGAAGTTCAACAGCAAGGGCGATACCGTTACTGGTGACATGACTCGAAGGTCAAGTTGTCAAACCGGATGTATCTCTCAGAACCAGGCCCTTGGGTCAGCGCACTGATGTTAATATACCGACCTCAACACAGCAATTCGGGGATTAGCATGACACTAAACCTGATCACTTTTTCCGCCTTTTCTCTTGTTTCCACTTTCTCGAGTATAAATCTTTCGGCGATATAGATCTGGTTGTGGCAGGTGACGGAAGGGACGGGGCGCACGCCGGGCGGGCGTACCACATTGTCGGGACAGGAAATCTGTTCCTGGATGACCAAAACCAGGATTTGTAAGGTGCACGGAGGGAAAGCTTCGGCGGACGATTGAACGAATGAAGATCTGGGTTTCCTTTGATGCCCTCACTCTCAATCGACCAGGAATGTCAAGCTGCATGTAGTGTAATGGCTGTCAATGTATGGCTAGCGTGGAGCGATGCCGAGTGGGCATAATTCTTCGTCGCACGTTCGACCCTCGAGGGTTCCGCAAGCTGCTAGCCGTGAGGACAAATTCGTTTCTCCTGCTCAACCGCTTGCACACATCTTCTTCATTTAAATTTCCGACTTTGTTACTCGTCGTCTCCCTCTCGTTACCGAAGAACCCGAATGGCACCCACTTGAGTGAGAAGCCGGACCCGCTTTGGCTTCGCAAATTGCCCAGATGGAAGTTCCTGGTCGTCTGCGGATGTGAGTGCGAAACGCTGCAGGGTTACCTATGCGAGGTGCTTTATCAGTCGAAAAAAAAGTCTATCACAAAGTCAGGTCATGGAGTGGTGCATTGTGGTGCACTGGAGGATATATAAGGAGGGGGTTGTCCTCTGGTCAGGTACCTCTCCATCTATCAGCATCACAAGCATACAATCACCTGCTTCCAAGTCAGCCAACTAGCACTCAATATCTACCTCCTCATCTCTTTCAAAGAAATATTTCTTTCTCTATACCCTCGCTCGGTACCATGCCTTCCAACACCAGCCACATCCAGAAGCGCGATGAGCTCAATTCGCATCCCGATCTTGTACTCTTCCCTACCGAGTGGCAGGAGGAAGGATCTCGTGGCTTCCATCCTGATTTCGACATGAGGCCTGCACCAGTAAGCGAGAGATCTGTCAGCATCCCCCTCTGTCCTCCCAAGCATCTGACAGCTAAACAAGGTACAGGGCCGTCCTTGCAAGAACTGCAGTCAAATCGTCATTCCTGGAAAGAGATGTCCCAAATGCAAGACTCAAAACTAGCAATCCAAGCGAGGTATTCCTCCACATGGGACTAGAACACCAGCTCAAGCGACTGACATGAAACCAGAGCGTCGTCAAAGGTCATCGGACTCTTTGGAGCAGCAGCAAAGAAAAAGCAAACAACCAAAGATCGACTTCGAGCACCTCCGACAACGGTTCAAGAAACTCACAACTTCGACGACTGAGACGACTTCGACGATGCCTCGCGGAATGGCAGCTGAGAACACCCTGCCGCGATTCCGTCCCGAGCGTGTCTACTACACCGGATGCCGACCTTTCATCGAAGGCTGATCTGGAGTCCTGGACCACGACTTATCTTTTCCTTGTCTCACTTGCATTTATTGATCTCTGTCGTTTCTTTTGAGCGTGATGCATCATTGCTGGCGTTCTTCCCTTTCCCTCAGGAGCATTCGAGAAGAAAACCTCCGAAATTTGTTGACAAAAAAGGCGGAAGTTCGAAGAAGGAAAAAGAGCAATCTCCTTTGTTTGTCACCCCAGCATTTTTTTTCCTTTACCAGAGCAGAGCATTTGGTGTTATTTGATCGACCGAGGAGTTTGAAAAGCATGCAAGAGACCACAGAATCTTACCTATTGTATATGCAGTTCGCACACATATCAGAATTTACATTACGTTCTCTTCAATCACTACTTGTCTGATTTGTCCCGTTTTGGATGTCTATGATGACTTGAAGTGAAGAGAATGTTGAAAATACTTGGGGGTTGTAGGCAAAATAGCGAGATCTCGATCGGCAGAGGCTCTTGGCTCGATCTCGAGAGGCTCTTGAGCGTCACCACCTTCCTAAATTCTGGGGCAACGTCCATCCTCAACTTCTGACAGACGTCATGTTGAAATCAGAATACCCATATATTGCCTGCGTAAGTCTCGGTGTTTCTGTAGGTAAAAGTCGAGAAAGAAATACCCACGTCGCGCCTGCCATCTATAAGAATATTTCCAAAACAATCAGCACAGCTTTGCTTCCTCTTCACCATGTCCGTTCAATCTATCAAGAACTCTTTCCGTTTCATCAACACCACTTCAAGACCTTCATCTCTTTTCGCTCGTCAATTCCACGCAAGAACAACAATGTCTGCTCAGGTCCCCTCTTCCCACGACATCTCAGCCGTCGCCAAGGACGAGAATGGTCCTGTCAAGGGCTCTCAGTCCGCTCAGATGCAGAGCGAGGTTGGCAAGACTCAGGTTCGTTCAACCGCCTATGCATATTCTCGGCAAGCGCTAACATTGCCTCTCAGAACTTCGAAAGTGCCGCTCAGGATGTCCTCAGCAAGATGCAGAAGGACCCCAGCTCCATCACACCGGAAGACGCCAACTACCTGAAGTCTCGCGAGGCTCGCGCTACCGGTCAGACCCAGCCTCCCAAGGATAGTGTTTCTGCCGATGCTCAGCGTCTTGCTTCTGCCAACGAGCGCGGTACCGCCCCCAAGACTGGTCCCTTGGACCCCGCCGAGCAGTCCCAGGTCACAAGAGAGCGCAACTTTGAGGAAGCTGTCAACCAGGTCGGTTCTAAGGACCCTGCTCAGGTCACTCAGGACGATGCAAACCTCCTCCACAGCCGTGAGCAGCGTGCTCACGGTCACACTGAAAAGGGCGGCGCTGCCTCCCAGGCCCAGTCCATCGCCACTGAAAACCAGCGCTCGTAAGCGTCAGTAGTTTTATGACCACGACTCTTTCCATTCGCATTCACGATTTGCATGAGCATCGCAGCCTGGTTGCTGAGGGCTCACAGGGGAAATGTTACGACCACACAAAAGCATAATTGTACAATAGCATGATGTATGAATATATTCCAGATGGCTCTCGAGCCTTGCCTTACCCTCGTCTTTTGATCCATCTTCTTCCGTGTGTTGTTCTCAAATGGTCCGTTGTGAATGGCGTGATGGCTGCCTTATCGACAACCACTGTCCAAGCTCGGTCAAGTGCGGGGAAACAGCTATATGCATAATGATCATGACATCGGTCAGGCACGCGAGTTGATATACTCTACATGCAGCACTTCTCTTCACCATATCGTCTCATTGTCTTCACCATCACGCCTCAAGATGTTGATCCACATGTTAATTCGTTGCTTCGTTTTCTCAGTGCTCGCCGAGTTTGTAATCAGCTTCATTGTCCCAAATCAAGAAGTACTCACCTCTCTACCAACAAACAAAGACCCAAATGCAATTCTCGCAGCGTAAGCAACAATATCCCTACCAAAAAAAACCTCTCACCACTGACCTCTCCACAGCCTCCACAATGCAGATATCATTCCAGACGTGCTCAACACTTTCTCCCCCCTGCTTTCCTTAACACTAAACTGGTCCTCCACCGCCCACACAAACCTAGGCAACACACTTCCTCCTTCCTCCCTGCAGCAACCCCCTTCCGTCATCATCAACAAAATCCCCTCTGCCTATCTCCCGTATAACACTCAACTCGTCCTCGCCCTCACAGACCCGGATGCTCCTTCCCGTGACGACCCAAAATGGAGTCAAGTGTGCCATTGGCTGGTCACCGCGAAATCTGGACGCGTGAAGGAGTTGGTGGAGTACAAGGCACCGGCGCCGCCAGAGGGGACAGGAAGGCATAGATATGTGGTTGTGGTGATGGTTGCGAAGAATGGGACCACGGAGGGGTTGGAATTGACGGTGCCGAAGGAACGGAGGCATTGGGGTCATGGGGGAGAGAGAAGTGGGGTTAGGGAGTGGGCTAAGGATAATGGGTTGAAAGTTGTTGGTAAGTCTTTTTATTTTCTGTTTTCCCTTATTGTTTGGGTTTCTTCGTGATTGGGAGATGGGAGTTGCTTGCCAGATGTCAGAGGGAGAAGATGTCATGCTAGCATCTTGCGTAGAGATGACACTTGGGTATCGCTTGCTGACTTCTTTTATAGGTGCCAACTTCATCTACGCACAGAATGACAAGCAGTAGAGCAGATCTACGCATCCAGAGTCTGTTAGATGACCTTGTGTGTCGAGAGCTTAGCTCCACCCAACACCTTTCTTTATACCTTTCTATATCAAGCATGTTATACCTATACTTTTCTAGATCTCCACATGGTCCAAAAATAATGCACTCGTTGTTTCGAAAGGATGGTCGTTTTGCTCGTGGATTTTGGTGGCTACATGTGACAAGGTCATACCCCCAGCCACGGTGTTTTGCAATCAGACGATGACATGCGGCGACACGATGATCAAAATGTCCTCAAAATCTGCCATATCGTATTTAGTACTAACACACGGTGCCCATAGATATTGTGAGCTGGTATGTGTATATTTGCGGTCGCGGTAAAGAAATATCTGTTTGTACAAGCTCCAAATTCACAAGTGATGTCTCAAAACTATCGTGTTCTTGCCCGGCACATTGGAGACTTTGGAACAACGACATGCTTGACAGCGGGACTCCGATGGTCAAGATAAAGAGAGCACATCAAGTCTACTAATACACGCATACCATCTTCCTGATATCCGAAGCTGAGATGCCACAGGCGAATGGACTCCAAGTCGCGATTCCACTCAACGGCTTTCCGCACAAGAAGCACAGTACTTCTGCAAAACATATCGCGATCTTCAGCTACTTAAAAAGCACAAAAAGAGATTGTTCGGAAAACATGGTTAAGAGATATTGTAGAGCCCGACGATAGATCACACTCCGGATCGAATTCGACCACGCTCGAGGATTCGAAATATGTCTGAAGAAAAGAGCAAGGCAAATGATTTATCAGGGGCATTGTGACACAACGACAATATAGATACCGCGTGAGATATCAAGATGCGTCCGTCCCATAGGCATCTTGTTTCGCAATCTCCAACCACCATTATCAGAAACCGGCAGCTGCAATGATGTAGTCGGATCGGAGTAGGAAGGAATCAAGCGCTGCACACGGAGCATATTAGAAAAGTGGAAAGCGCTTTGAGGAAGAAGGATCGGATTCGTAGAGAAAGTATGAACGCTCACATAGAGTAGGAACAAAACAGTTGAAGAAAATGAGAAGCAGAAGAGATTGACCCGGAAAAAGATACTGTGTCTCCGTATGCGCTCTGTGAAGGTGTTTGTTTCCTCAAAGCTTGCCTTTAGACAAGAACAATCGATACAAGAGAGATGACGAAGTGATATTGGCGAGTCGCTATACCGTTGTTGCAAGGAACACGCGTTCGACCTTACAATTGCCGCAAAGCAATGACTGCAAGCTCAAGAGGATGTCACCGAGATCAGCAGTGGGACGAGAGAAAGCTTTTATGTACACTCTGCCATTATCAAATGTCTGAAAGCTTCAGCAGAGGTTAAGTGTCTGAACGTGATTTGAGAGTAATGTATCCCTCGCGACTTTTAGAGAGCTGCCATCAGGGCAGGAGGGAGTAAGGCATCATGACAGGGAGAAGCAAGAGTTGACAAATGTACACTTTCCAGGCGGTGGATGGTCCGCCATCAGAGTGGAGTTGAATGTGTGTTGCAGTCACGATCTGGTGTTCTCTGCATCAAGACTTGGGTCTCCGGTGGCATGGCTTTCTGTGATCGCATTGTGGTCTCAGCCGTGGAAAGCCATGTTGACAGATCAATTGGAAGACCGTCAGCATTGCGGCCGAAAAATGGTCTGAGACAAGCTGGGTGGCATGTCGTTGAGGCACGCAGCCAAGGAATACGCATCCTGCTGGTGAGAAGCCATGGCTGACGGTGGCTGCCTCGCGCAAGGATGTGAAGGAATGAGCTCCTGCTTAGCTTGTGCTCGCGCAGGATGCGGCGGCAATCAACGGAAAAAAGGTCCGCTTGCATGTATCTTCAAATCTGACCACCATGGGCGGAGGTTCTCGGTAGCACACCCTTTTGCCTTTGTTCCGGGACCACCTCCGCCTCCGCAAAGTTTCGCAATTCGTCTGCTTGGCCGGGGACTTCTGGGGTACAAATTGACCTACTCTCTTGGCGTACATCTTGAAGAAAAGGTACGTGTAAGCCGCAATCTCGGTATTGGAGCTTGATGCTGTGAGAGTAGCTCAAGATTGGGCGTGTAACACCTTCGACTTCAGTAAGGTGTCTGTGGGCGTGTAACGTCAGCAGTATAAAGCTCGACAGAGCTGTCCTTCTGATCTGACAGACGCTTTACCTACGCACGTATGAAACTTTCCTCTCCTGGACAGCACATCTACAAAGGATTCTTTGGCGCTTTGTTTGCATTGTTGCGCTGGAACTCTTTTGACAAGTCACATGTGTGATACTGGCCTGCTTCCCTGCTTGACAGCATGGATGCGAAAAGTCCCACACTGACCGACCACACATGCCACGACGAGCGCTGACCTTTGCAACCCAAACAGCCAAACGTTGCTGTCGACAGACGTACACGCAGCTTGCCTGGAGAGTGGGTGGTGATAAGGCATGCTGCAACTCGAGCGGGGCTGCGTCCGGCGGGGCTGTCGAACATCCAGCATCGGATACAGCGTGATGCTTGTAGAGCGTTGCCTCTTCCACCCACATTCCACTCTGCTGACGCACCGTCTACGTCGACGGGTATGGGATTGGCGGAGGTCACATTGCGATGCTCTGGCCATGGGCAAAAGTCGTTGGGTTGGAAATCGGCTTGATCCTTCGTATCGAGGTTGGACATGAGCCATCGTGGTGCAAGTCAGCGATTAGATACCGGCCGTAGAACTTGGAGAATCCACAAACTTGGGAGTCTCGAACAGATTCTCGATTCCGATGGATTCGCTGCATGCGTAAACCTTTGCGGATGATAAGATTCAACAACGGCAGAGCCTCAGCCAAGCTGTCGATGTCAGATCCTTGAGAGCTTCGGGAGTTGATAAGGTACTCCGGCTGTGCCTTGACACCGCAGTGACGCCAGCGACAGTAGCGCACATGGATCAGCATGGAAGGCAGATGCTGTTACCCGAGTCCTGCGTCACATAGGAATAACGGTGTGATGGATAGTCCTTGAGAATGAGGTGATTCGCAATAATATCATTCAATGTCGATGTGTCTCAAAGACCCTGTACTCTTCCGTTAAGACTTTGAATCAGGAGTGAATTGATAAGTGCATCACCCCAATGGTTGGACGGAAGGACGAGGTGGATTTGACAGCTCCAACGTGTTGTATGTTTAGCATGTCCTTGCAGTTTCCGAAGATGGATCGCGCAAACCCAACAACTCGTAGCGATGCGGTAACTGTGACGTTATGCGACATTAGCGGGTCGGCTTTACTTTCACTGATCCTAATCGATCAAACTGCACCCGATCAGTCGATGGGAAAGCTTCCTATTCCCTACTTTGCAGCATCGAATTGCTAAAAGAGCTTGAGTTAGTCTACATGTCCTGAATAAGCGAGGTCATTTTCTGGGCAACTCGAGGCTGAGTTGAGTTCCACGTTTGACTGGAGTGAATCCCGAAATTCAGTTCTGATACATGACCTGGGCACCAAGCTGGTAGGCTTGTCATTCAGCTCCCAGTCAAAAGACTGCATCCTGCTACAGGGAAGAGAGGCAAGCAGAATCTTGTACAACAAGTATGAATTATCCACAGACTGCTGGGACTCGTGCAAAGTTACTCACAGAGCCATTGGAGCGGATTAGCGATTTCACACATGCCATGGACAACCGAGTTGTAGGTTTTGGGGAGGGGCAGGCGGCTGGGATGACCATCTGGTACCGCATTGGTTTGACTTTAAAGATATCAGCTCGAAGGTCGACAGACCATTCGTCGCGAGTCACGAAGCAGATGAATGAATGACTTGTGGTATTCGGGGAGCAAGAGGATATGATCATGTGAATCTGGTGCGTGGTAATTGATCACTCAATATAGACTTGGGAGCATGCAATCTGTATGGCGGCAGTCAAAAAGTTGTGGTTGAACAACAGGAAGCATCCAGGAAAGCAGGACGATTTGGGGATATGACTTTTAGATCAAAGTTAATGTTGTGGATGCATGCCCAGAGGCGCGTGTCGAATAGAATGACGGCCTTGTTCCTTAGGCGCGTGGACATTGGATCGTTAGATTTCGGGGGAAGGAGCATACGGAGAGTACGAGGTCCTTTTTAATCAAGGGAGTCAAGGATTTCGAGTTTATGCAATTGGGCAAGCCACTGATGCCATTGGCGACGCGGGAGGTTGTGACTTGTCGCGTGGCATGCTTCATTTCATGCAGCTGGTCACTGTTGGAGCACCACCGTCTGTGATTGATGATTGTCGTTTCACATCGATCGCGAAAAGCAGGTGGTGAAGAGTTCGTGCTGTGGAACAATTTAGAGAAAGTCCGAACGGGAAATGAGGTTGGACTGGCAGGCCAAGTCGTCTTGTGGATACTTTTGCAGAGGTTCTGGCAGGTGGAGCCCGTCTGCACCCCAGTCTGCCAGACATGGACCCGGAAGCAGAGCTGTGTCATAGTGTGGGTGTAAGACAAGGTGATGGGTCAGGAAACGGGACACTTATCGGATGCTCCATCGTCGATGTTTCGACAGCGACCCGCCATCACTCGTCTGCCATTCGCTACTGCGGTTCGCATCGCGAGCGCGCGCGCAAACGACGATGAGAGGTCTGTCTGTCCACGGAATGCAATCGGAGGCAGCATTAGCGCCTGGTTTGGGCGATGGTACTCAACCGCGAAAACCGCGTCGTCCGCGCAGCACCCGGAACAGTGGTAACAGGTAGGCGGGCACCGTCTAGCCGCGATAAGCTAGGGAGCCTCCTCTGCCGTCTTGGTCGCTCCTCCCTGGCCCTCGCTCGCCTGTGTGTCTGTTTCGATAGGGCCGGATGGGATTGGTTGGCCTTGCAGATCAGTCACCCTGACATCATGCCCCCATCGTTCCCCGCCAGACACCGGGCTTCTGCTAACTTCTGCCGCTAACATCTCGATCTACTCACTCTGCAGCTATCCCTCTGTATCGACCAGCCAGTTATGCGGCTCGTCGTGTGTGTTGCCCCGTCTTGGGTTGTTTCCTGGTACCCACCAACCTTTCGTCATGCGCCTGTCCATCCCACGTTTTTGGCGCCTTTTGGGTACTGTACAAACTGCCAAATCCGATAGCCAGGTCTTTAATTGTACCTTTGCTCCCGCCTCAGTCTCTATTTGTCCCCATTACGTTAGAAGCTGCTCCATGTCTATTTCATTTTGACTGTTATACCACCCATTTCTTCTTTTTTTCTCCTATCCACATCCAATATTCTTCTAGTTGATCCAGAAGAAAGCTTCTTTCAGCCTCGCAGTCCACTCCCAGTTCCAACAACCCTTCCACCTTTTCATATCTCCACAGCAAACTCACAACGTCTGCAACATGGCCGCTGTACATCCCCAAACAACTGCTGGCAGCTTACTGGGTCGCCGTCGTGTCAGCAACGCTCAGTACAGTCCCAGCATGATGTCTTATATGCCTACCTACAATTTGAATCTCAAGGACCCAATGGCACAACACCAAGGCCAGATTCACATGTCAAATTCTCATTTCATTCCTATTCAGACAGCTCCGGATATGGACGCCATGATGGACATGAACGCATACTCACAACCTAGCATGGTACCCAACGCCATGGCATACCAACACGGCCCAATGGCCATGGACACTTCATACACAAACCACTTCAACCTCGCCAACAACTTCAACGGAAGCATGCCGGCCATGCCTCCTCTTGAGTCCGTTCCTCAATGGCAGACTTTCGACCAGATGCAGATGCCTCCAATCAACATGTCGCACATGAGAAGCGAGAGCCAGTCAAGTATCGAGAGCTGTCCGCCTCTGATCAAGTCCGAGGACGAGCAATCACCCATTCTGCCCAGTCAAGTCTTCTTCAACACTCCTGCCTACATGCAGACCGACAACTCGAGCTCAGCTGGATCGGATGACATTCCGACCACAGCCTCATCCACTGACATCGATGCACTGATGAAGGCCATCCAATCCAAGCACACCAAAGCAGCAGAAGAAGCGAACAAGGTTAGTCTTTTAATGGTCGTATGATCTTGTGCATGATGGCTAATGTACGCCAAGCCAATGCCTAGGGAACAGCCTACAGAAGCTTCAAGCCCGCCCAAGCCCAGAAAGAGGTACCAATGTTCAATGCCGGATTGCAACAAATCATTCTATCAAAAGACACATCTCGAGATCCACACACGGGCACACACTGGCGTCAAGCCGTTCGTCTGCAAAGAACCAAGCTGTGGTCAGCGTTTCTCTCAGCTTGGAAACCTCAAGACACATGAGCGTCGTCACACTGGAGAGCGTCCGTATAGCTGCGACCTATGCGGCAAGACATTTGCTCAGCGAGGAAATGTGAGAGCACACAAGATTGTCCACACTGCAGCCAAGCCTTTCACATGCCGTCTTGACGACTGCAACAAGCAATTTACCCAACTCGGTAACTTGAAGAGTCACCAGAACAAGTTCCACCAAGAGACTATCCGCAGACTTCGACAGACCTTCGAGAACCTTCACGAGGGCGACCACGTCAGCACGTGGGAGAAGGTGATGTGGGAGTACTTTACCGGTCTCTACAAGAACTGCAACAAGGGCATCAAAGGCAGAGGCAAGGACCGCCGCATCAGCACTACCGGCCTTGGTCTCAAATTTGAGAATGATGACCTCGACACCAGACGCAACAGCTATGCAAGTGTCAGCTCCGCATCGAGCGGATACAGCATGTCCAACGGCATGGAACATCTCAACATGGGCATGGCACCATCATTATCGTCTTCATCATCGATGCCGGAGCAACCGACATTCAGCTCGCCCGTCTACATGGTTCCCCAGGAGCATCGCGCATCCTTCTAAACACGTGTAGCCGGCAACGGTGCAAGACAACGATCCTTCGCGCACCACCACCACCACCACCCCAACTTTTTACTTTCTTACCCCAGCACGACGTTTACGAATATCGATTATTTCCTATCTAGCGGTTTTACACGATGCACCGGACTGGTTTTCTTCGGGATTGATTTTTCTGCGAATGGGCCCATTCAGGTGTTATAGATGTGAATTTTATTGCCTTTGTCTGCAGCGCTTATAGGATTTGGGAGTTTAGATGGGCCTGTTTTTCTGTCTTCTGTTTTCTGTTCATTTGAGCGCGGTTTCTTGTCCTGTTTTTTTCTCTGTTCAACCTTTGTATACATGTAGATATCCGGACTATCCTCCTTTTGAGAGAGGCGAATTGTATGACTAGTTTTACCATCATCATCCTTCCCAGAGTCTCTCTCTTACTGCACTTGCCCCTCCGCTCTCTTGCTCCCGAATCCTTCTCAGCCCTTTCTTGGAAGGTTCTTGTCGGGAATACTTCTTAGCTCTGTTGCTTTTCTTCCATGCATGCATGCATTCGATGGACGCCATGAAACGTGTTGTGTACGGAAAAAGGGCACACACACAAAACACTCTACCTGCTACGCTCCCGCTACCGTCCTGACTCCTGCCCTGCACGCTTGCTCGCCCTTCTTCTCACATCCGCTACTTGCCATCTTTCGCAAGCGCGCAGAGGGATTCGATCCGATGCAAAGACGATTTGGAACTTCTGCCAGGCTTCTGCACGCCGTCCATGCAGTGACGTTGCGACTATTTTAGGGCTATTGTAATTCATACAAAGGCGCTTGTCAAGGCACTTGTGTACTATGTACCGCGACTGGGCTACCAGAATATGGCATGGCATGGCAGGGCAGGCAAGGTACAAATTCACTTTTCCCTCCAAGTCTTCTTGATCGAGTCGCTGGGAAATTAAACATGAAAAGTGAATCGCGCATCGTGGATGCGGGATTGACTCGGCGTGCATGCGAGAGCTTTCGAGTTTGGTGAGTTGGGTCAGTGGCTTCTGGACTCTCGCGATGGGCAGAGCTGGGCGCGGAGTACCGTCCGAAAGCATCGCGGATACTGACGACGCCGGCGGTCGCGGTCGCACGGAAGCTGGGTGTCTTGTATGATGATGGGCGATGGTGCGGGTTTCGAAACACAACACACCTTCCTTTCTGGTTTGTGGGTTGTTTGATGGACACGAGAGATGTGCTGCTTCGTGTGCCGTGGTTCATAAGGGTGGCTCCTTCTCCAGTCATGAGCATGTCATTCAAATCAGCGATGAGCGAAGATGATGATGCAAGTATCGACGGGACCTCCGACGGGGCATGTTATTACAACAGAGCAGTTCCAATAGATTGAACCCCCCCGGCCGAGAAAGGACCATTCACGGAAAAGAGGTTCTTTCGTAAAGGATGTGTGGGCTGTGATCTCAATTGACTTCTCACCTACTGCACCTTTGAGAAGAGGGGAACAAAAAGGCTGGCACCATCGAAGATTGATCTGATATCTGCAATCTCAATTCCCCCTTTGAAGGAATGCAAAGCAGCAAGCTATGCAACCTTCGTGATTCAAGAGCATGACTCGGAGAAGAGAGATGGTTGGTGTCTGGGAGATCTACAAGACCATTCATTCCAAGATACAGATTTCTTAGCGAACAGCCGGCGCCGCGTAACCTGAATTTAGTGGAATGACTGGGGACGCGTCTGTAGATCAGGGACTGGCACGAGGGAAACCTGTCGCGGCGACGGGCTTGCCCAAAAGCCCTTCGCGTCGGCCGATGATACGTCATTGGTTGTTAAGAAGCAGAGCACCTGCGAAAGAGGTGATTGACAGAGTTTCCGACACGGCTCGCGTCGAAGTGCCTCCACTTGATTCAAACGATTCGACGATCGAGCAAATCCCCACACACGGCACTGCACTCTTTACCTTAGGTTGGCAAGGCTGCGTGAATCGGCAAGGCGGCTGGACCGCTGGAGAGGAGGAAGAAGATGTTTGAAGCAGCTGCAGCAGTGTTGCTGCACCTCCTGTCGTACATGCCGTATCTTTGCAGCAAGAGATGCATACAAGCATGCAGGGTAGTGTATGCCCGTCTAACCTGATGGATGAGAAGGATCGCAGATTCCAACGACCAACCTGCACGCGCATAATCATGTCGAGCTTGCGTGTTGCGGTCGATCCTAAAGTCAAGTCATTCGTATCCTATCTATGAGACAATCATCATACACGACAACCATCTGAGGTGATTGTTGCTTGTCCAGAGGCCGAAAAGAGGAGGAGCTGAAGGTGAGTGTGAATCCTAAAACCGTCAGCCTCCACGACACCTCTATCTCCAATAGCGTTCAACTGCCCTGCCGAACATCTGCGCACGTAAAAAACGGGTTTCTTCGTAAACGTTTGGAGAGGATCGAGTGTCTCCAGGCTTTCCTCCTTCGAACAAGATCTGAACTCTGGCTTGCGCGCTCGCACAGTATTCCAGATATGGCGCAATTGGCAACGGGGATACGGGGATGCGTACTGCTCTGCCGTGTCAACGGTATGCAGTCTGGTGGATACGACGGTCATGGTCGAGACATGTCTTTAGAGGAGGTTGAGAGCATGTTGATCAGATAGGATAGCGATCGGAGTATCACCGTGAATGGTGCTGCTGACAGGAGATAAACCTCTTGCTCTAGACCAATGGTCTAATCCATGAAGCAGGGTCGTTGTTTGGAGAAGGCAGACTTCCTCTTGTCTTCAACTCTCACTTCCCTTTGCCCTGTTCCCGAGGCACTTACAATTGGCTTCTCCTCCCACGTGTCTTTGACGCATGACAGGCGCCTTCCCAAATACATAGACAAGTTAAGCGATATCAAACCCTCATCCTTCTCATCCATCGAGATAGCCAATAAACTTTCCAACCACCCACGATCGAAAGACAGAATCAAAGATCCATTCACACGATTCGGCCCAAGAAAAGTTGGCAGAAGTAGGCCCAGTAGATTTGCGGAGTCCAAAGTCTCGCCAAGGAAATGTTTGCGAAGTTGATGCTCAAAGACGCTTCCGCGTTTTGAGTTTCCTCGTAAAAAGGCGGAGGTGGCTCCCAGTGATATGGAGACTTTGCTTAACTTGCGATGTTTGGGACGTGTCAAAGCTAAGGTTTCGCACGTCTAAATCTAAGGCGATGTTCGGTAAAAGTCAAGGAGGATATACGGGGAGCTCAGTTCTGCTGTTTTGCAGTGTTAGATCCGTAGGAAGGAGACTTGAGTTTTCGGAGCCGCGGATGCTTTCTTGTTGGATTGGATGTGTAGAGCGATTGGAGATGATTGTTGGCGGTAGTGGACATCACGGTACGAGATGAGCGATGGAAGACACGGCATGCGAATGGCCAAGGGGAGGCCGAGCGAACATTTCCAAGACGACAAGGTGTAGATGGTCGCATGTCAAACTCAACAAACCATTCGCTTCATGGAATGCTACGGGACGGCCGGCTCTGGGGGATGTGAATTCTACCATAGTGATCCAAGACAACAATCAATGCCCCGAGACACAACCACTCTTGCAATCTATATAGATTGATGTCAGCCTTTCAAAATTCCAAGAAGATTGGAAAGCGATTTGACAGGGGTTACAATCCTGGTTCTTGGAATTGCTGACCACACATTCTCGCTTATTGCTCTTGTCTTATACCATAATGGGACGGCAAAAAGCAGGTTCTTGGAGCGTACACTGCCGTCATAGAGTGATGTTGTTATATTTGCTCAGGCTGTGAAGCGTTGATGAGAATTACGGAAAATTGTGATTTCGAGTATGGTCCATTTTTGGCTGTAGGAGGACAGGGTGACCTCGAACATGTGCCGACAGTGAAGTTCAGAATCCATCTTGATGGCATGCAGTTGGAGCAAACGGCCAGTCTGTATTTCGTATTCTGAAAAGCTCACATTTCTGCAGCAGTTTCAGTTGTGTCGGCCTCGGGAAATGGGTTTGGTTCCTGTGCCATGGCCAGACTGGAGATGCGATAGATCAGGGTGACCCCTCGATGATGTACTTTTGAGAATGCCAGGATCAAGAGAACTAAACCCAAGGAAAAGGAACACTTCGTTTGATTCCTCTACCTTCTCCACCCTGTCGACCGACTTTGGTTACATGTCAAAGAATGAGTTGCTCGCGCTCCAGGAGGACGACTCGAGGGTGAGAACCACTCAGGAGGCGCAAGGCAACAACACGAACAGTATTATAAAGATCTGCCAGACCATCCTACGGTTGCCCTGGAGCATCATAACCGTGGCATGATTGCCATGAATGTGGTAGGAAGAACCAACCAGAGTCGAGCGGACGAAAGAGGGAGGAAGGGTGGAGGGTCACAAACGGTTGCTTCAGCAACGCAGAGCAGTTTTTGAGGGGAAAGATGTCATTCTTTCGCGCCCGCAAATACCCTGCAAAGGAACCTGAACACTCTTACAGCACCAACCTTTCTTCCTCATCGCATCATACAACATAGCAAACAGTAACAGCCAATACACCATCAATCGCCTCTATCGCAGACAAAACATAGACAAACATCGATTCTTCCGAAACAAGACATTCTACCACACAAGCAGCGACAATGGCCTCCAACCCTTTCAACTCGGCCGAGAACACCAACACTGGCGCAAAGTCAGAGAAGATGAACGTCCACCGTCAGATGTTCGAGAACAAGCTGCGCGAGAACGAGGGGTGAGTTTCGTTCCCCTACCCATCCTGGCGCCGGTCCACCTCAGGGCCGCGCCTGCGTAGGCAGCACCAAAAGAAAGAGCAAGGCTAACAATGCAAGCAACAGCCAACCCAGCAATGCATACGTATCACCCTCAGACGCAATCATGAGCCCCGCCAGTCAAAAGCTCTCGGGCTTCAAGCAAAGACAGATGAACAAGTCGTGAGTGCTTTCCTCCCTTGCCACAGCTAGCTCTACATTGAGCTTCTCGATCATCGAGTCTGTGACTCTCCATCGAACTGTCTCCATTCACGGAAGGGTATGAATGAACCACTGGCTAACAAGGCTCGAAACAGAAACCCCGTCAAGCCTCGCACACTTTTCGCAAAGACCGCCGCCTCGAAACCCGAAGAGGAGAACACCGAGAACAAGAGCGAGAGCGCTTAAACTACCAAGCGTCGATCGCGCTCTTTGAACATCGCGGCACAGCGCCATTCTCGCATGACTCCTCTGCCTTCCCAATCAAGAGGCCCAGGAGACACATCTTTTTCGTATCACCAGCGCCCACGGACTCTTCCATCGTCTAGGCACACACTTTTCTTCTTCTCTTATGTCGCAAATGTCTTTTTGTTTTTGGGAAGGGATACCAGTTCACAATGGGGAGGACACGAATACACACCAAATCAGGAGCAGTCATGCAAAATGCTGACTGACCCTTCTGGTCGTGTTCTTTAGGCGTTGTTGGCTGGAAAGGAAACTTTCCTCTGTTTTTCTCTACAACTCCACTTTCATGGCTTTCTTCTTTACTACTACCATTGCGCATGCTCTGTTCGTCTCGTTGAGATGTGCAGGAGAGCTATATCATGATACTACTACTTTACTTTTACTCCATGCTTCTGTGCGGCTTGATACGTGCAGAAGTGACACAAAGACAGTTTGTCAGCACATATCACTGTTTACCAACTAGACTGAAAAACGCTCATCAAGGAAGTTGTGGTACAGAGCTGTCATACAGCACACTCTTTTGCTCTTTGCCCAGAAAGGGTATCGAATCTAAAAAAAACCTCTCTTATATACCAAAGTCTCCACAAGTTTCTCGACAAAGTGTAAACGCCATTTTGTTGTCCCATTCGAAATAACGCCATTGCATGCTTTGAAAGTCTCTTTTCTCCTTGCTTCCTTGCCAGATTCTCCGCAATCATCGCGTGCCTTATGCGAACAACATCTTCTCGTCCAGCTCGTCGACCTCCTTTGTCTTTCCACCGGAAGTGGTGAGGCCGAGGTCACCCTTCTTGGCCTTGCGCTCAATGACTGCTTCGGCGCGGTTGTTGTATTTGGCGCTACGAGCGACGCGGACCTCACGTCTGACTTGGTTGGGAGAAACAAACTCCTTGTTCTCGTAAATGATGGGGCCACCAAAACTGCCTTCTTGGATGATGATGGGGGTGAGGACGAATCTGGGACCAATCTCTACCAAGTTGAGTTTGGTCTCTGAATCCTTCTTGCCCTTTGCCGATGTGACTTCGGTAGCGGAGGGCATGGGGAGGCCTTGCTCTGGGATGGCGGAGGTTTTGCCGGCTTCGGTTTCGTTAATTTGGTAGACGCGGGTCCAGACTTTGTTGTCGGCGACTGTGAAGGCCATTACGTGGTCGACGAAGGGTTTGGTCTTTCTTGCACCCTTGGGCACGCCAAAGGTCTGGGTCAACAGTTCCTTGATCAACTTCAAATGCGGCGCCGAGTCGAATGTGGCATCGAAGGACAACACAGGTCTTGATCCCTTCAAGCAGTTTCCAGTAAAGTGGAGTTCTTCCATGGTGTGCAAGTTTTGGAGGTGGAACTTTACGGTGGGTCCGTTCGGGGGCTTGCTCATCCAGATGTAGAGATCCTTGCCTTTGCGGGCTTCGAAGAAGAAGACGTTGTTGCAGTTGTAGAGGTCGGCTAGTTCGTTGAGTTGGTAGAGTTTGGTCTTTGTGTCTAGTTTTGCGTCTTTGCGGCTGTGAGGGAGTAGGGAGTAGAGGTCATTGAGGAGATGGCGGTGACTGTGATAGAATGTCAGTTTCGAAATTCCTTCTGCGCTCTGAGAGCTGGGCAAGAATGCGCATACCGGTAGGTGATACCGCGCGACGACAAGATCAGAACTCTTTGACGGTTCTTGGGTCCGGTGGATAGCGCATCCTCCTTGGAACCGGAGTTCTCTGATTTCGACAGCGATTTGTATACAGAAGCCATTTTTGCAGGGTTGTGGTATGTGAGGATGAAATAATTACAATGCGCTTCTTCGCTGGGCAAAAAGTTTGGGCTTGCGAACAGGAAAAGATGTAAGATCTGTTATCTTATCCGATCTTGAGGGAAAGCTTGGACTCTCCGCATTCCTTCCCGGAAGAACCATCCACGCGTGGAACGACCTCTTTCTTCTGTGGATGGTCGAAGAAGTGATGATTATGAGGTGGACTAAAGTCTCACAAATCTCGCAGAGCTTGCTGACTGGATTCGAATCACAATAGTGAAAGGCACAGATTCAAGGAAGGAGCAAATACGAAAAGGCCATTCATGACGCCAAGCACCGACACTCTCGATAGCGACTTCCGTTTCGACGCGGAATCGCGCTTCGCTTTGAGCGGCTGCCGGGCTGAGAAGAGTCGTGGATGCCAGGCCACTAATTGCTTCGACAGCATTTTCAACGAACAAGTTTGATCTTCAGCTGCGGAACGAAATGGATAACAGAACAAAGCATTCTGACTCGCATGGAAATCACAGTGACTGGTATAAAACATGTATATAGCAGTCTTGGCGAAACATGAAATTAGGTGCAAGGGAAAACAGAGTTGACAGTCTCCACGCAACGACAACTTGGGGTTGCGAACAAAGCCTGCCTTGCCCCGGTCAAGTGATGAAGGACAGAAGGCCCCAACAAGCCAGCTCGCTTGGCTTCCACTGCTGATTGAAGGCGTAATACCACACATCCCCCCTCCCATCCATCTGTATCCATCATCAGGACAGCTCCACATCCCACACGTCGCCGTCTTGTACCGAGCTACCGCAGACCGGTACACGCGAATTTGCCCCTTCGGAGCAGCGCAATCCAATTGAGGCCACCACTATCTTCGTGCCGCCGACATCCATCTCACCATATTTCCGTCCTTGGTCGCCAACCCTGTGTCATTAATTCATGCTGTCGCGCCAACCTTCGCCAACCTCGTAACAAAGTGCTGCCGGCGGGTTTCGCGCAAGCTTCAATCTCAGCGACAGCATGCAAGACTACCCACAAGGCCCCGGAAGGCCACCATACTCTCCCCAACACCAACGCAGCCATCCTCCCTCGCCATCCATGCATCGAAACCCGAGTCCGACAGCTCAACGATCTGCATACTATGATCCTTTGTCCGACTCAATACCTGTTCGTCCACCATCTCCAATCATCTGCTGACAGCACCACTAACTTGAAGACAGGGTCGCAACCATGCGCCAGAGTCTGCCGACAGACATCGTGAGAGCAACGGATACCACTACGACACACCTGGACGTCCACGAGGTACCAGCCACTCTTCGCATCCAGGCCCTCAGCTGGCTCCCTTGACCCCGATGAATGCTCCACTACCTCCTTCATCACCATCATACCACTCTCGTCCTAGTGCTGCGCCCGCAGACACGCAAACACCAAACGTTTGTTTACCACTAGCTACCACCATCTCTACATGCGCTTACAAAGAACAGCCTCCAGCACGCTCCTCTAACCCCATGTCGGTTTCCAACATCCTTTCAGATAGTGGCCCTTCAGAACCTCCGCCGCCTCCAGCTCCTACAGCAACTGCTCTTTCGAGATCACCAGAAAGAGCGCGCGAGCCTGTCAAACCATACCTTGCTCCTCATCCCGTACCTGTACCTGAAGCCTACCCTGCACCCGCCGCTCCTGCAATCGACTCCAGCAACATCAAGCGTGAGCGTAATGGCGACGTTCCTTCAGCGCCTGCACCGGCGACCAACTATCCGACCGGTCCCCCAGGTTTGACCATCGAAGCCACTGAAGAGGCATACGCCGAGATTGAAAGAGCCGACATGAGCGATGTGGACGCACCTGGATTCGAAGGTCCTCAAGTCGCTTGGGTTCAGAGGTCTGCCAAGCGCATGGTCGAGATTGAACAAAAGGAAATGGGCAAACGAAAGGTCTGCCGATTCATCCTTGTTGGACGAGACATTACTAACGATAAACAGAAACGCAGACAAGCTTCTACCAAGATGTATCTCGAAATCTTCGACGCAAACGCAAACCTAGCCAAGGATCACTTTGTCGCCGCGCACGAAAAGCAAGCCGAAGAGGAGGTGCGTGTCAAGGATGCCGAAGATGAAAAGGAACGCAAGAAGGACATGCAACGGAAGCGCCGGCGCGAAAGGACCCTAGCCAACGAAACGGCCAAACGCGACGAAGCCATTGAAAAGCTCAAAGACCTCGACGATGATGAAGAAAAGAACCGCCTGCTCAAGGACGTCCAGAAATATGGTAAGAAGATACGGAATACCGAAGACCTCCTACACGGCCGCCTTCCTAGCAAAGCTCTCCTTGGAGACTCGCCCGGGCCTCCCGACCTCGAAGGAGGCTTCATGTCGTCTTTCCAAGCTAATGACGACCTTACAACAGACGCGAAAGCGAAGAAAGGCGCTAAAGGATATCGTCCCCGAAAGAGCAAGGCCCAGAAACAAGCCGAGAAGGACAGCGCCGCTCAAGCACAAGCCCTCATGGACCGCGGCGAAGACATGCCCCCGATTACCCCGAGAGAAGAACTGCGACTCAGAAGCCTGCGGGGTACCTCTAGTGATGGTATGGAAGGCACTCCTATGGAGGACATCGAGCCGGGTGAGAAGACATACGAACAACTCTATCGTGAAGCTTGGAAGGACATCTCAGTAGGCGCGTCCAAGATTGCTCGCACCAGACTTCAGGCTCTTGAAGTCAAGCAAGGTAACATGCGCAAGACGGCCCAGCTGGCTTCCAAGGAGGCCCGTCGTTGGCAGCTCCGTACCAACAAGAGCACCAAAGATGTACAAGCTCGCGCAAAGCGTGCCATGCGTGAGATGCTGTCCTTCTGGAAGCGCAACGAGAGAGACGAACGTGATCAACGCAAGATGGCTGAGAAAGCAGAGCTGGAGAACGCCAAACGTGCCGAAGCCGAGCGCGAAGCAAACCGCCAGAAGAGAAAGCTGAACTTCTTGATCTCTCAAACCGAGCTGTACTCACATTTCATCGGCAAGAAGGTCAAGACGGACGAAGTCGAAAACTCGACAAACGACACCTCCGTTGCAGATCAGACCACGAGGCCTGGCCCAACCAACGCCAACACGATCGATCTGCCCGACAGCGTTGCAGACCTCAGTACCAAGGTCACGAACTTCGAAGACCTCGACTTCGACGCAGAAGACGAAACTGCTTTGCGACAGGCTGCTATGGCCAACGCTCAGAACGCAGTTCAGGAGGCACAAGACAGAGCACGCGCATTCAACCAGGACCCCAATGGAGAGAACAAGATGTCACAATTCGACGACGGCGAGATGAACTTCCAAAACCCTACCAGTCTGCAAACCATGGATGTCTCGCAACCGAACATGCTCACCTGTCAGCTCAAGGAGTACCAACTCAAGGGTCTCAACTGGCTGGTCAATCTGTACGAGCAAGGCATCAACGGTATCCTGGCAGATGAGATGGGTCTTGGAAAGACTGTCCAGTCCATCTCGGTCATGGCATACCTGGCCGAGGTCCACAACATCTGGGGACCCTTCCTTGTTATCGCTCCGGCTTCAACACTGCACAATTGGCAACAAGAAATCGCCAAGTTCGTACCTACTCTCAAAGTCTTGCCATACTGGGGTAACGCAAAGGACCGAAAAGTTCTGCGAAAGTTCTGGGACCGCAAGCACATCACATACAATCGCGAGTCCTCCTTCCACGTCTTGGTTACATCGTACCAGCTTGTGGTGCAGGATACGCCATACTTCCAGAAAATCCGCTGGCAGTACATGATTTTGGACGAAGCACAAGCCATCAAGTCTTCTTCAAGTTCAAGATGGAAGGCTTTGCTCGGCTTCCACTGCCGTAATCGTCTGCTCTTGACCGGTACACCTATCCAGAACAACATGCAAGAATTGTGGGCTTTGCTCCATTTCATCATGCCGAGTTTGTTTGATTCGCATGATGAGTTCAGTGACTGGTTCTCGAAGGATATCGAGAGTCACGCGCAGAGTAACACGAAGCTCAATGAGGATCAGCTCAAGAGATTGCACATGATCCTCAAACCTTTCATGTTGCGTCGTGTCAAGAAGCATGTTCAGAAGGAACTTGGCGACAAGGTAGAGAAGGACGTCTACTGCGACCTTACATACCGTCAACGAGCTCTGTACGCCAATCTGAGAAACAAGATTAGTATCCTTGATCTCATCGAGAAGGCGGCTGTTGGAGATGATCAGGACACTGCAACCTTGATGAACCTTGTAATGCAGTTCCGTAAAGTCTGTAACCACCCCGACTTGTTTGAGCGCGCAGACACCACGTCACCACTCGCTCTCTCATATTGGGCGGAGACAGCTTCATTCAGCAGAGAAGGCAACTTTGTGAACCTGGCATACTCGGTGCGCAGCATGATCGAATACTGGCTTCCCAAACAGCTTGGCACCGAGGGCGGTCGTTTGGACTTGGCTGGACCCGACAACTTGCGTGCTGGCTGGAGAAACAAATGGCTGAAAAGCATGATGAGCATCTGGGACCCCGATCACATCAAGCAAAATACCAAGGACGCTGACGCTTTCTCGTGGTTGCGCTTCGTAGATCAATCAGCAAGTGAGGTTTCCAGAGCAGCTCGTACTGGCATTTTCGATCGAGCAGTTGAGCTTGAGCGTCAATCAAAACGTCGTACGTTCTTCCAGCAAGGCGACTATCTGGATGCCGAGGAGCGATATGTACCTGCGCACTCCATGCTCAACGTGGTTCAACACTCTAAGTCAAGTTTGCTTCCGGACGTGTCAGGCGATAGCTATCTGAGCAATTTGATGAACGTCTCTCGATTGGCTGTCAAGGAGACTGGATACAGCGACATTGAGCCATGCTCTCTTCCATCAGCAGCTGCACCTCCGATCGAGTTGGTGTGCCCCAGCCAACACTCAATTGTAGAAAGGGAAACCACGTTCTTCAACACCTCCATCCGAAGCACCCTCAACCCTATCACATTAGAGACCGAGCAAGCTCTGTTGTCAAACAAGGTCGCACCGTCTGATTACCCTATCACCAACATGTTGCCTGAGCCCATCAACAAGAAGCAAGGATACACCACCATCGAGGTCCCGAGTATGCGTCGCTTCGTCACAGACTCTGGCAAGCTGGCACAATTGGACAAGCTTCTTAGAGAACTCAAGGAGGGCGGTCACCGTGTCCTACTCTACTTCCAGATGACGCGTATGATTGACTTGATGGAGGAGTACCTCACATACCGCAACTACAAATACTGCCGTCTTGATGGTTCGACAAAGCTGGAGGACCGTAGAGATACAGTCGCAGCTTTTCAGTCGACACCCGAGATCTTCGTCTTCCTTCTCAGTACCCGTGCTGGTGGTCTCGGTATCAATCTTACCTCCGCGGACACTGTCATCTTCTATGACAGTGATTGGAACCCCACTATCGATTCGCAAGCCATGGATCGTGCTCATCGTCTCGGACAGACAAGACAGGTCACAGTCTATCGTCTCATCACACGTGGCACTATTGAAGAGCGTATTCGCAAGCGTGCTTTGCAGAAGGAAGAAGTTCAACGTGTGGTCATCACCGGTGGCGCTGGTGCTACTAGTGGCGACAAGGGCGTTGACTTCAATGGTCGCCCTACCAGAGAAAACCGCACGAAGGACATCGCTCTGTGGCTGGCCGACGACGACCAAGCAGCTGAGATCGAGCGCAAAGAGGCCGAATTTGCCGAACAGGAGGCCAAAGAACCCAACAAGGCCAAGAAGAGAAAGGCTCCTACGAAGAAGAAGGAAATCAGTATGGACGACATGTACCATGAAGGTAAGCAAATCCTCGTTTCTTATGATCTGACACTATATGCTAACCAAACTGTTGTAGGCGAGGGCCAATTCGACGACGATCACAGTAACAAGCCATCCGGAGCAGCTACACCAGTGCCTGCAGGGGACGGTCCTCCATCGAAGAAAGCCAAGAAAAACACTGGCAAAAAGGCGAAGACTGTCAAGCAGCGTCTTGCGATAGCCGACGGCGAAGTGGATGGCGGTATGGCTTCATAAAAACACTGACACCACGACATATGAATTATTCTTGTCAGCAGCAAGCTGCATCTTTGGACCTTTTCATCACACCTCTCCGTTTTTCTTTTTTTGAAGAAAGTTCTATCAAATCGATTTTCTATGTCAGGTGTTTTTGGGAGTGACGAATTGGCAGGGGAGGAAAGATGGAACTTTGAAACCAGAGAGAGCTTCCTCGAGCTTCGCTATTGCTTCTACATCCTTTGTGAGGATAACGGGGAAAAAAGTTGCATCAATGTATACTAAACACAACCCTTGACAAATTCTTGCTGTTGAATTCTTCTTCTATTTGTTCCCACATCGATATCATAGAAAATACATCATCATACCAGTGAGGCGCAGCAGAGAGATCGGAAAAAAGTGGTTCCTTCAACTGCCATCTCGTCATGCTGTGATTTGCAGACGAGAGTCTGGCCAAGCCTTTTGGTCGATCTTGCGTTTTACAGCCTCCCCGCGGGTGACCACATGGAAACAACATTATTGCCATAACCCATGACTTCTTTCGCAACTTCGAGAGCCTCAACTTATTAATTGCGCTCGACAAAGACCGTTTTACAGTTGCATAGAAGGGGGTTTGAAGCTCTGTGAATCATCTCACTCGCATTCCAAGCTTCCACTGCACCTTTATTGAGCAAGATCAGCGGCTTCCTTCGCAGACTACCCGCGCTGGGCATCCTTGGTTTCTCGTAATCGCATCAGATGAGCAATCATGTCGAGCACCAAATCATCGCGACCGACAAGCACTTCTAGCAGTCTGATGCAAGAAGTGGTTAATGCACTACCTGGCGGATACCCCGAATCGATTCAACCTCCGACGTCGAATCAACAGTCACTTTCGCAAGCGGTTTATTCCAGGAGGTCTGAATACACGAGACCGAAAAACATCAAGATCAAGGTATGTGGATTTGTTGGAAATGTTATGGATGAGTGATGAGTTGACGTTTGTGATTGAAGGTTGGAACTTGGAATGCTGCTGCTTACAAGGGCGCTGAGAAAGATATTGCTTGGTTTGTTGACGGCAAAGGAATTGCTGAAGGCTTGACCGATCTCACCGTAGAGGATGAATCTGAATCACAGGATGATGCGGCATCACAAGACCGAAGTTCACTGGATGATCGTGAAGGTGTGGAAGATCAGGAAGCCCGGTACAAGAAGAAGAAATCCACCTTGCCAAAAAATGACCCTGGCCTATTACCTGGAGGCGAAGACATCGGACTTTATCTCCTAGGACTTCAGGAAATCGTGGACGTCAATTCTGCCGCGGAAGCACTGAGACCATACACGGATCCTTCGGTTGGCCAGAAATGGAAGAGCGAGATGGAAGCCCATCTGCCCAGAGGATACAGATTCGTCGCCGAACAACAGCTTATAGGAATGCTGCTGCTAATATATGCCTCTCCGGACGTGGCTGCAGATATCAAATCTGTGAGCACGACTAGTGTCGGTACAGGACTCATGGGTTATATGGGCAACAAGGGCGCCGTGACTGCGCGCATAGTCCTCGGAGAAACGACTCGTCTAGTCTTTGTCAACGCTCATCTGGCTGCTGGAACGGACAAAGGTGCTGTCGAACGCAGGAACTGGGATTATGGACAAGTTATGAGTCGCACCAAGTTCGAGCCCATCTCAGATTCAATGGGCCTCTCGCAGAATATTGGCGAAGGCATCGATGATGCAGACTTTGCTTTCTTTGTTGGCGACCTGAACTACAGACTTGAGGGCATCCCTGGCGAAGACGTCCGCCGCTTGTTGATGCTGCATACACGAAACGAGTACGACCTATCCAAGAAGCAAGGCAAGAAGGTCGACAAGGAAATCGCGCGCAACCAAGCTTCGATCGAAAGACGAAGGGAGAACAGAACTTCTACGGATTCTGGAGTTTCTCAAGTGTCGACTGTGAGGTCACGCGAAGATGACGACGTCCAGGACGAAGACATTGACGCGGAAGAGGCACTCGATGCAGTAGATGATCCTGCTTCATTACATACCACTCTGTCATCTTTGTTGCCCCACGATGAATTGCACCAACAACAAAAGGCAAGAAAGGCCTTCCAGGGCTGGCAAGAGGGACCAATCACGTTTTTACCCACATACAAGTACGATGCTGGAAGTGTCGGCGTCTTCGACTCTAGCGAGAAGAGGCGAGCACCGAGTTGGTGTGATCGTATCCTCTGGCGGACACGGCGCGACATGCTTTCATACGAGAGCACGATTGCCGAAGAAGAAGAGTCCAAGAGGAAAGACGAAGAGATGAAAAACAATGGCATGGACGAGGCAGCTAAGGACGAGGAAATGCTTTACGACTATGATCCTGACGAAGATGCTGACGAATCTGGCTCATACGATGAATATGACGATGCACCTCCTGGAACAGTCATCACGAAAGAAGGCTTCGCTGACGAAATCAGTTTGGAAGCATATGTGGCGCATCAGAGAGTTTTGTCTTCTGATCACAAGCCACTGGACGCTATTTTCTCATTCAAGTATGATGCTGTCGTTCCAGAGCTGAAGTCAAAGATTCATCAGGAAGTTGCACGGGAGTTGGATAGGGCAGAGAATGAGGGTCGGCCCAACGTGACAGGTTTGTGAAAAGGCTTTACATGCTTGAGAGGTCTTCTTACTAACAACAGTTGCTTGCTAGTTGTGGTCGATCGTCCTCATTCTAACGAAGAAGGCACCTCCGATGACGATCCCCTCAAATTCGAAGGTGTCTGGTTTGGCGAAGTCAGGTATGCAATGCACAAGCATCGAAGCCTTACTGTAGCAAACACAGGTCAAGTACCGGCAACTGTTTACTTTATTGATCGCCCCGTCGGCCCCGGCCAACATCCCGGAACATCTCCAAGTTGGGTAAGCATGAAGATTGATGATGGTACCGGTAAACTATCCTCCGATCTCAGCAAACGCACCCTCGAGCCCGGTCAAGCCTTCAACGTGGAACTCGAACTCCGTATTCTCGACGTCAGTCTCGCCCGCCAATTCAATGAAGGCACAAAGTCCATGGAAGATATCCTCGTTTTGCGAGTCGAAAATGGCCGTGACCACTTCATCCCTCTCCGTGGCACATGGCTGGAATCCTCACTCGGTCACTCGATCTCAAAACTCATAAGGATCCCCGAAGGCGGCATCCGCAAACTTCAACGGCAGCGACCCGATAGTAGTAAAAGCACTGCATCTGCGGGCTCGGCTATTGACGACGAAACACCGGTAAAGTGGTCGGCGCCCCGCGAGCTATTCCGGCTGACGGAGGTGATAGAGGAATTAACCATCCGCGTTACTGCTGAGTGGGGCATGCTGCATGATCCGTCCACACAACCACCGCCTTGGGAGCGTTTTGCTGGCTGGCCATTCATGCCACAATCTTGGACTTGCAAAGATGACAAAGAACGACATGATCGTCTTGCTGATATCGTGGAAGCGTTGGATACAGATGTTTCCTTCGACTCTGTGTTTCCTTCCGATATCTCTCATATCGAGAAATTGGAGTCGTTGGCCGAGTTTTTCATCATGTTCTTGAGCGCCATGGATCAAGGCATTGTGACCAAGGACATCTGGACGCAATTGGATGCCGGACTTATCAAACAGGAAAAATCCAAACTTGCCCAATCGGCGGAGGAACAACGCACATGGGCGCAAGAAATTCTGTCCTCTGCTCCTTCTCACTCCATCTCCTTTATCCTGATCACCTCGATGCTGGATCGCATCATCAGCGAGACCATCACGGCTATTACCCATAACCACCCTGCTTTGTTGGCAAAATCTCCACCTCCAGCGACGTTCTTGGTTACGATACCGCAAAATTTGAGAAAGAAGAATTGGGCAAAGGATGGAAAGGAGGCTTGGAGACAGGGTGTCGGAAGGGCGTTGGCGAGTACATTATATGGTGCTATGATCAGGGGTGGAGAAGAAGAGGGGCAGAAGGATAAAGAAAAGGCCGCGGGCAGGGAGAGGAAGATTAGGTTTTTGGAGTTGTTTTTGCTGTAACGAGATGGGCAGGAGAGGCTGGGGGTGGACCAGAGAAGTAGGCATCGTTGGAAGGGGTGAAGAGCATGACACCCGAGGCCAAATATGGTTGGATTGAGGAAGCAGCATGGCGGAAAACTAGAGGAAAGAGAGGAAGGAAGCATATTTTCTACGAGAGGATATAGGCTAACATTAACCGTCGAAGCGTTCTTTGACAATTCTATCGCTTGACATGCCGGTTTCAAGGGTCGCGAATGCCGCGTGTTAAGGCGTTGACGATACGAAACCTCACCACAAGGCGTTGCCTGAGGTCGACTGGGATGACAAGTACCTACTGACATTCAGTCGAGCTTACAGCTTCTGTCATGCCCATATGCTAGGTCGCGATGCAACCCTGTCCTACTCTAGGAATATTGAGTTCTCGGAGTATTGCGATGGACCACTGACACGACACAGCAAACCCTAGCACACGGCAACACGTCTTGATATACCAGAACAGCCGTAGTTCGAGTTGCGACGAGTAAACCCTGATCACATATCAAAGCAATGAGTCCACTATCGCAACCAACGTACCCCGCATACCCATGCATGATCGCCCATTGGCAGGATAAGCTTATAGAGATAAGATAACACCACCACAACTCTTGAGGTGCGTACGTACCTCCACCAGCCATGATATCGACCACAACTCCTCTTGTGGCGGAAATGATTCCGTCTGCCTATCTGGTTGGCCGAAGTTCCACTTGCTCTTCATTGGTTGCGGGATACCTTACATTCGCATGGATATGCCTGTTGCGATGTAGTACACGCTGACAGACTTCAAGCCTTACTATGCCCTTATCAGAAAACAATAGTACTGTATCTTGTTTGGTATAGAAAAGCAAATCTAGACCCGTGGGTGTCGCGATTATCTATACAGACGTCTTTCCAAGCTTTCCATCTCACCACCATCTCTCTTACATTCTTCGACAGACGATCATTTCTCGTCGCAACCATGTCGCAACGCACTCCCTCTACGCGCAAAAGCGTATCTCAAGAACCGGTGACTTCTGTCCTTCCAGATGGCGATATACCCTATGATCCAAAGCATAGCTGGAACCAAGATGAAGAGACCCTTGCGGCATTGGGTTATAAACCGGAATTCAAACGTGAATTCAACCTCTGGACGACGTTTTGTGTCAGTTTCGCTGTCCTGGGACTACTGCCCAGTTTCGCGAGTACTCTCTATTATGGCATGGGCTACGCCGGCACTGCCGGTAAGTTTTCTCGCCTTCCACTCCCTGACGAATTTGTCTTTGGAATGTCCATGGCGGCGATCTATAGCTAACGCGTGAACAGGCATGACATGGGGTTGGCTAGTAGCTATGATAGGTATCCAATCCGTCGCCGCCTCTATGGCCGAACTCTGCTCTTCCATGCCTACCTCTGGCGGATTATACTACGCTTCTGCCGTCCTTGCCCCTCCTGGCTGGGGTCCTCTGGCTGCCTGGATTACCGGATGGTCGAACTGGCTGGGCCAAATCACCGGTGCACCTTCTGTCAATTACGGCACCGCTGCCATGACCCTCGCCGCCGCATCCATCGTCAACCCCTCCTTCGTCCCCCAGAACTATCAAGTCTACCTTTTGACAGTGTTTTTGATGATCATCCATGCATGTATGGCTAGTTTGCCTACCAAGACCATTGCTAGAGTCAACAGTTTTGGCAGCAGTTTCAATATTGTGGCTTTGGTTGTTGTGATCATCTTGATCCCTGCTGGAACCAATCGTGAGGAGCAAAATCTGCCGCGATTCGCGCCTAACAAGGAGGTCTGGGGCGATATCTATGCTGGCACGGCTTTTCCTTCTGGCGTCGGTATCCTCATGAGTTTTATCGGTGTCATCTGGACGATGAGCGGGTAAGTCATGAACCCTTTGCGCTACTCTCTGGCTGCTTCCTTTCCCCGTTATTCTGCCATACTGACAAAGCAGCTACGACTCCCCCTTCCATCTCGCGGAAGAATGCAGCAACGCCGCCATCGCTTCCCCCCGCGCAATCTTCCTCACTTCAGCCGTCGGCGGCACTTTCGGCTGGTTCCTCCAACTCGTCGTCGCCTACACCGTCGTCTCCATCCCCGACGCTTTGGAATCCGACTTGGGCCAACCATTCGCCGCATACCTGGTCCAAATCCTGCCCCAGCGAACCGTCCTCGCCGTCCTCTCCCTCACGATCATCGCAGGCTTTTTCATGGGCCAAGGTTGCATGATCGCCGCGAGTAGGGTCACTTTCGCTTACGCCAGAGATGATTGTTTTCCGTTTTCCAATGTGTGGAAGAAGGTCAATCAGAGGACGAAAACGCCGGTTAATGCGGTTTGGTTCAATACTTCTGTTGGCTGTTTGATGCTGCTGCTCATCTTCGGCGGCAGTCTGGCGGCAGGAGCTATGTTTTCCATCGGCGCTATTGCCGCCTTTGTCGCTTTCACCACACCTATTTTCATCAGAGTATTTTTCGTCGGCAACAGATTCCGCCCCGGCCCGTGGAATTTAGGGAGGGCATCTATTCCTATTGGCGTTGTTGCGTCTGCATTTGTGGTGTTGATGGTGCCGATTTTGTGTTTGCCGTCTGTGGTGGGAGCGGATCTTACAGAGGCGACGATGAATTGGACGTGTTTGGTTTACGGAGGACCCATGGCTATGATTTTGGTTTGGTGGGTTGTATCTGCGAGAAAGTGGTTCAAAGGGCCAAAGGTCAATGTACAACATATGATGTTGGGGAGGGAGGTTGCTGGGGAGGATGTTTTGGTTGGACATGAAGTCGCGGAGGCTGAGAGTCAAAGTGGACTGGAAGGCAAGGCTGCGGAAGCGGCGAAGGATGCCGAGTATACCGAGGTCAGGTAGTAAGACACGAGCAGTGGGAAGTATGAGAATATAACGGTGAGTGTAAATTGGACTCCGGATATTAATCTCCAAGCGAAGTGCGCATGACCAAAATGCTGTCCCAAACAGAACCAAAAAAATTCTGACTTAGAACCGAGAAGCTTTCCGGCGACCGAGAACAATGGCGCTGTCGAATTTACCGGAAAGTGAGTACCTAGCATATTGCTTAGGCTTGCTTGCAAGATTTTGCGAGACTTGGACAGGATATGTGAATAAGCTGGGTTTTGTAGATGAGTTGGAAGGCTCACACTATCTCACACGCCAACGAACTCCTGAGATGATTTTACACAAGCAGTCTCTATGGGCTATAGGGTACCCTTGATCTTTGGGAAGCGCCGTACACTAGCAGCTATTCGAATGCGCCGGTATGTTAGGCGATTGCAAGGAGCACTGACGAAATCGATAGCTTAGTCGAGGTCCCTACAGACGAGCCGCGAGCGCAGCGCCAACGTGGTCGATGATACGTGCCCATGCTTTGATCGAAGGTAAATTATACGTCTTCAACACCCTTAATGCGCTACCACCAGGTGGTTGGGTCACTTGAGTTATGAGCTCCGAAAAAGTTGTTGGTAGCAATCGCTTGGTTTTGTGAGTCTCCAGACGACGTCCAAACACAAGAGGACGTGCTCAAAGCGTGCCGTTTCCATGATCACTGATGATCACTACGTTGCTGCCAGACAATGCTTCCAGCGCAGCCGAAGCACCGTCGGGAGAGGGCGTTGCACATGGGTTTGGGTCCGGTCGGCCGTACTTACCATGATATGCTTCATGCTAACCACGACAGAGATGCAGTAACAAACTCAACTGCGGTACGAGCCATCCAACGTCAGACTGGCAGTCGTAGACCAGTGTAACTTATCTAGTCAAGATGTTAACGAATCGGTTTTGACTTTCTGGAAGAAAGGAAGGACCATCGCGTACTGTATATATCTCGGAATCCAAAATCATTCATTATTTCCAATCGGTGTCAATAAATGCTCATACCCTGATCACAACCTTCCCATCCGCATCAAACCATTGGGATTCCACGTACTTCACCTTGGTATTACTAGCCACATAGCATAGTAACCAAACATGTCTCACGACCTCGCCCCAGCAAAAGATCTTGACTGTACCCAGTTCCAATTCGTCGTCTGCCCCTTGATGCTCAGTATCATCCTTTCCGCCATTTTCTCGTAGACACCAGATGCCCCATCCACTTGCACCGCTTCCGATGGTTGTCTGCAAGAAGCTCCAAAATTTGATCTGTATTTCGGCGTTCCAGCCTCGGGTGTCAATCTGCCAATAACCTCTTTCGCTAGGCCTGAGTTCTCGGTTGGGAGGATAATGAGGCTTGTAAATTCTTTGAAGATCAGCATTGCCGAACTGACTTTGCAGCTGTGGTGTAATATGTGTTGCAAATGAGCCTGACCCGGTTGGAGGAGGTGGGGGATTGATTTGAGTCGACAGTGTTTTGATAATATCACGCTCTTGAGTGTTGGGCTTCGCTTTCGGGGTTGCCAAAGACGCCAGTTTGCGCTTCTTAGCTGCAATCACGGTCTCTGGTATCCGGGCTGATAGAAGCGTGCGTTTGTCTGCACGCACACTACGGAGCGGAGTCGACACGTCACCAGCATTTTCGGACAGTGCTCGGTGAACGACAGCGGAGCCGAGTCTAGAAACGGAAGGCGTTGGATGCCACGGATGTGACTTCGTGTGAGTTTTGTTGTTGGTCATGCTTTTTGAAACATCTGGAATAGGGGTTTCCGCTGCCGAAGACGAGGGAGCTTTGGTTCTTGAGAAGAACTTCGTTCCCGGCTGGAAAAGATTGATTTTCGAACTTGGTGAAGACGAGAGCTGGGCACGATTTGCTACTTGGTCTTCGCTGCTAGGAACAGGTGTTCCCTGAGCTTCCGGACTGGACGAGAAACGAGATTCGAAAGAGGTCGGCAAGAGTTGTCCAAGACTATGCTGTCTCAATACGGCAGGGACATCGGTGTTGCTCCTATAGGTCGATTGAGTACCTCGTGCTTCGGGACTTGAAGAGAATTGAGATGCAGAAGAAGTTGGTAAGAGCTGTTGTAGAGACTGTCGCCGCAGCATCGCGGGAGCGGCTGCGTCGCTTCCAACTGCCAATTGAGTTCCTTGAGCTTGCGGTGCTGATGAGAAGCGCAACTCGAAGGACGACCGCGTAGCTGAATCTGTAAAATCTGCTTGCGTGACATTGCTTGATGGAGCAAGATCACGTCCACTGATCAAAGGCGTCCCTTGAGCTTGTGGAGCAGAAGAAAAGCGAAGCTCAAATGACGAAGAGAATGTCTGGCTCACAGGAGCTGTCTGTTGTTGTGTTCGTGGTACGACAGCACGGTCCAAGGAAGCAGAAGAGATTTCATCTTGTCCAGAAGGAGCTGAGGAACGTGCAGGTCGGATATGAGCAGACATGTTTGCTCGTGGAGACTCAAGCGATTGCGTCTGTTTAAGTGGTGAAGATGTTTGAACTCGTCGTTTACCCAGTGACCTGATCCCCTTCAAAGGAGATTCGTCCTCGATGATGCCATTCCAGGGCTGGGGAGCACTTCCTCGAGGCAAGCTACCCCATTCGGAACTCGGGGGTGCATGGTGCTGATCGCTATGCACAGGATCAGAGTTGATATCACTTATCGAGTAAGTACTCGGCAGCTGAGAAGGAATGTCATCGCTGGGTGATGAGAAGTTTTCCTGCGGAAGGGATGATTTCGAGGCCCTCAGCAGCGCAATGCGAGGCACAGGCGTCTCAGCAAGGTTGAAGGTCGAAAGGCCATCAAGGTAGCTCGGCGTTGGATGCTCGTCGATATGCGATGATCTCGAGGGTGTGGGAACATGGCTTTCGTGTCCGTCTGGTTCAACCCCGGGAATAGAGAACGATGGTTGCAGCTCTGCAGCTTTCGGGGAATCTTTTGCAAGCAATACAGATTCGTCCGGCGGTAGAGCAGTGCGTACTCGACGTGGCGGCATGGATGGGTCGACGGGAAATGGCTGTATCGTTTCGTCTAGGTTCCCCTCATCATCACTCTCCAGATGACTTTGATAAGCCGACTCTTGTGAAGCAGAGTAAAGTTTTGAATCTAATGCGGTCCAAGCATCCTGGGTGGCATCCAGATATACAGAAGCGTCTTGGTTGGCCCTTGACATGGTCGAAGGTTCCATAACGGCTGGCACTGATGAACCGGCATGATTCTGGCTCAGATCAAGGCGAACTATGCTCGCAGACTGGAAGGACGAGTAAGCCTTCGCCTGGCGCTTGAACCTCTCGTCATCCTTTCGAGAGCTGGGTGCTGAAGCGTGCGCGAGCAGCTCCATCAACAATGCTGGATCTTCGAGTGGGAAACCCCAGTTCCATGTCCAGAAATTATATTGAAGTAAGGGCAGTGATCACCCTTGACGGATAAATGGCCAAGATGGATGAGTGAAGGTTAAGAACTGGAAGTCTTGTCAAAGGAAACACTGAAGCACGTGAAAGGCAAACAAAGAAAGTCTCCGGACGGCAACCTCGACGCTAACCCAAAAGGGAAGGCTCTGGATGATGTCAACGCTATTTTTCGAGGCGACGGAACACCTTTGGATGCACCTTCCGCAAAACATCAATTTCACCACTGCTTGGAGAAAGACATACAAGATACAATGCGCGCATCACTATCGAACATCGCCCGCAACAGCGCGGCTCTCGCCCTCCGCACACCCCTCAGAACCTCAACACCGCTCTCCACCTGCGCCCGCACCTTCACAACCACAACCACTCGAACAATCTCAACAACCACACCACGCCGCCATGACGAACCCAAAATAACCTCCCGCGAAACACTCCTCCCTCAAACCCACTACGACTTCTTCCCTTCTTTCGGCCCAGACGCTCTCCCACCAAAAGGACCCTTCACCCTCGACCTCTCCCTCTTGCGCCGCGAGTTCCTGCAGCTGCAAGCAAAAGCCCACCCGGACCTCGCACCAGCGGAAAAGAAACGCCAAGCAGAAGCACTGTCAGCACGTATAAACGAAGCTTACAAAACACTTCAAAACCCACTGCTGCGCGCGCAATACATCTTGGAATTACGTGGGATAGACGTGGCAGGGGATGAAACCGCAAAGGTCGAGGATCCAGAATTATTAATGGAGGTGTTGGAGACGAGAGAGGTCATTGAAGAGGCGGCGTCAGAAGAGGAACTACAGCCTTTGAGAGAGTTGAATGAGAGAAGGATTGCAGGCAGTGTGGGGGTCTTGGAAGAGGCGTTCAAGAATGATGATATGGATGCTGCAAAGGAAGAGGCTGTAAAATTGAGGTATTGGATCAACATCAGGGAGAGTGTTGATGCCTTTGAGCCTGGCAAGCCTGTTGTGTTGATTCATTGAGCAACGCAGGGAGAACCCAAGTATGACATGGACGGAGGAATATTGTATAGATATGTTGATACCCCACTTTGAATGTTCACCGAATGTACAAAAGATGCAAATGCACAGCTACTGTTTCAAGCCAAAATGATACGATGTGATATAACGATGCTATGCTTTCCCAAATGTTATGCAGCCAGAAGCCAATTCAGATAACCATCCCAAGTGGACGTCCCTCCTCACAGAGCAGCACCAAAACCCTTGCCTACTCAAACATCTCAAACCCTCCACTCAATGCATAGGTAAACTCTCCGGTCCAAAGCTCATGGGCAACAATTGCTCCAACGTAAGAACCGTAGACTTGCCATCCTTGTCATACATCAAAACCGGCATAGAAGGCTATAAATCAAAAAGTCAGCACAAATCCATCATCGTCCCCCCTTGTCACCCTTTCCCCGACCCGTCGTTTTCTCCAGCACATATCACTCACCTCGCAAAACTCCCTGATATACTGCCTACACATTCCACACGGAGACGCCGGCGGTGAAATATCGGTGGCGACGGCTAATGCGCGGATATCTCCCCTTCTGGCGCCTTCGACGACCGCAGTGCCTAGAGCTGTTCGTTCGGCGCAGGTGCCGACGGGATAAGCTGCATTTTCGACATTTGCCCCGCGGATGATTTGGCCAGAGGTCAGGAGGAGGGAGGCGCCGACGCGGAATTTGGAGTAGGGGCCTGTGGGTGGGAGTTAGATGGATTCAAAAGGTGAGAGGAGGTGTTTGGTGGGAAGGGGTTAATATCAGGAGGGAATTTTGGTTCGAGTTGTGTCTTGTGATTTTTGAAATGGAGTCAAGGTCACCGTTCATTCTCATCCTCCTCTTCCCTGATATTTTCCCCAACTGTCATACCATTTAAAAAGAAAACATTGCTTTTAGATCAACAACTTACAATAAGCTCTCTCCTTTGCTTCAATACAAGCCTCGGACAAAGCCTGGACCTCCGAGGTCGAAAGACCATGGATCAATGCCGTATCATGGCGAGAATGTTGGGGTTTGCTAGGAACACTTGGAGCTGACATTCTGGAAAAAGAGAAAGGGGGAGAAAGGGAAGAAAGGGAAAGAGGAAGAAGGAGGAATCGATTCGGATTTGGTAAGGCGCAAGGCGCAAGCAACAAGGCAATTTAGAGGTTCGTCGGTGAACTCCGCTTACGGTAGTGTAGTATGGGGTACTGCTAAATCTGTCTTGGCGGAATGGTTATACATGTGCATCACCTTTACTGGTATCACTTTATTGCACGGATGATGGTGTAATTGTGTAATTGCTGAGAGACAAATCTCAAGAACCCACACACCTATAACGACAGTTACATCTCTGAAAAAAATCTACTCATGGATATCTCAAAAAAAATGAAAATCCCTCTAGATAGGAACAGTAAGCGGATTCATCACGCTTGCGCCTCCATCAACGACCATGTTTGCTCCAGTAACATAACTACTGAACCCACTGGCCAAAAATCCCGCCACCCTCGCAACTTCCTTTGCAGTCCCCGCCCTCTCCAAGCCAATGATCTTTCTTCTGACTTCTTCGGTCTGTAAATCGGACGGCGGCAATTGATTGCTCAACCCTCTCATATCCATACCTTGCAAACTCACACCCACATCGATTTGACCAGGGGAAATGGCATTGATGCGGACGTTACTGCCCTTCAGCACCGCGACACCTGAATGCACGACACCGAGGGCGGCGTGCGAGGACATGGTGAATGCTGGGCCCCAACAGCCGCCGTAGGTGCTTGCGACTGAAGAAACGACAATGATACTGCCATATGCGACATCCTTGGGAGCGGCATTTGGGTAATTGCCTTTAGGTGTCGTCTTTGCCATAGCGGGAGGTGCGTATTTGAGGGCGAAAAAGGGAGCCATGCTGTTGGTTTCGAAGGTCTTGTAGAGGTCTGCTGGTGCGGTTTGGGCGATTGACGCGGGGCCGAGGAGGCCGGAGGATGTCACGTAGACGTCGAGACTGGGTGTTGCAAAGTCAGAGACGTGTTTGGAGAAAGAGGTATAATCGAGAATGGGATGCACTCACCGTCCCCAAGAGTTCAACACATCGTCAATCAAGGTCAATGTATCCTCCTCTTTCAGGCCGTAAGGGTAGCCGATGACTTTTGTGTTGGGCCAAAGCTTGTTGACTTCGTCGGCGAGTTCTTGGTATGGATCAGAAGGCAGGTCGGAGCAGGCGTAGATGCAGGCGGCGCCGTGAGCTACCCATGGAAGTATTAGCCTTGATCGCTTGTGCTGCATTTAGAGGGAGAACTTGCCTGCCAACTCGTGTACTACGGCCTTGCCAATGGCTTGTGTCGCGCCCGTCACGATGCAGACGAAGCCATACTGCGACTTGTCAGCTATCTCATTTCACTATCGCGACAACAATCTTCTGGCATACCAGCTTTCCATCCGCTCTGTACGGCGAGAAATGCTGACTCTCATCTTCCTTGAGAATAGTAGCCGAGCTCATCTTGTCTCAGGCCTTGGGTCGATATTGCCAAGTACAGTCGTCCTTGGGACAATACTCAAGAGGGATGAGCTGCGACATCTTGAGTGACATCCGTATCTTGTCGTGTTTGTTGAACCGCACATGCATGCAATTGGCTTTGTTTATTCAAGCTTCAACGTCATGGCTACAGCTTTCCGTGGAGATAGCGGATGGCTACTGATAAGCATGCGTAATTCTGATCACTGCCCAGCATTCACCAGCATGCTGACTCTGATAGATGCACAAGACCTGATAGGCGCACTTGCAGAGCGAGAACGAATTAACCCAAGTTCACGGTGGCTCAATTTCTGAGAAAGGTTTGAAGACTGACTAAATATGATATTGGTATAGTAATGCATCACTTGAATACCTAATCTACAATTCATGTTACATCCAACTGAAACTCCTTCTCCAGCTACTGGTATATCTTCTACACCTCTTCGTCGCTCTCATCGCCAAGCAATTCGCCCTCATCAGCATCGACATGAGAGTAGTCACCCCTGCCTCTTGAGAAGCTGCTACGGCTGGTATAAGGCCTCGAGTATCCTCCGCCAGAACCACCGCCGAATCGTTGACTGGCCATGCGGAAGAGACCACCGATAACCATGGGTACAGCGGCGAGGACTGCCACAACGGCAGAAAGTGCAGCGACGGGATACTTGATCCATACTTGCTCGGAATCGAAAGCACCGTTACCATTGCCCATCATTCCGGTATCACCAAGTTGGATGCGACCGAATTGACCGTCGTAGTTTTTGTAGACGTAGTAACCAACTCCTGCGGCGGCCATGATGGGAATAACAATGGCGAAGAAAAGACCAGCTCCAGAGATGCCATGCTTCTTCTCGAATTGCTTTTCGTGGTTGGGGCAAGGGTATGGCTCAGAGATCTTGTCAAACTCCTTGCCGCCAGAGCAAGTGGTGAGTGGAATGCGGCGGTATCCAGTGGGAGCATAGTACTCGTCTAGGTCAGGGTTTGCTGCACAATACTCGAGAGGGTCGATGGGTTGGGTACCGGGCACCAAAGCACAAGAACCATCATTCTGACGCTCATAGTTGTAATCACACTCAAAGTCTTGACGCGAGCAAGAGCAGTTCTGAGAAATTGCGTGCAGACGATCGATGACTGGACCATTGTAACAATCAGCCTCGGGCTTCTTGCGGTGATACTGCGCAATGTGACCGAAGAGGCAATTCGAGTCCGACAGAGGGTGTTTGGGTTCCCAAAGATCGTAGTCCGAGTCTGAAGCGTCAGGGACGTTCTCGTCGAGTTTGCATTGGCGGTCTGTGAGACCAGAGAAATCGAGGTTGACGGTGACGAGACCGCCGGAAGAGCCACCATCTTTGCCCCACAGGATGAAGTTGCGAGAGGTATCGGAGGGGACTGTCGAAATGTGGTCGACGAGGACCTTGGTTTCACTGAACTGGTAGGCAATCCACTTTTGACCTTCGTTAGTGGTATAGTAGACTGTGTCGACCGGTACGCCTTCTTGAACAATGACAATGATCGAGCCTTGGTCGCCGTATTCCCACATGTAAGTGCCCTTGAAGACTTCGTGCCATTCAACACCGCCATCACGGGTGATAAAGGTATTACCTTCCTTGTAAGGGCCGAGACTAGGTCCAACGTTGCCTACAGCCATCATCAAACCAACAGCAGATGGTGACGAGTACGTGTCGCGAGGGTCTTTGCGCTCAGTGTATCCATGAAGGTGGAGAGAGCATTTCTCGAGATCGCCACTGCAGTCAATGTCCTTGTTGTCCGTGTCCTTCTTGGGAGGTGTGATGAGACCCCATTCGGCACCATCATTGTGAGTGATCATAGTCTTGAGCTTCTTTGAAGCGCCGCCATCAACTTCTTCAACATTGGAGACAATGTTGACAACAGCGACACCTTCGAGGCCTTGCATCTTTTCGAAGTCGACGTAGCCAGGTGTATTGCGGTTGACCTGTCCGATACTCATGACATACGAAGTGCCGTTGCTGTTTGACTTAACGATAGAACCATACTCCTGACCTTCTCTGTTGTTCACAGTGACATGAAGGAAAATGGCATGAGTTGAGCTGTCAAGTACAGTGTAAGCCTGCTGGTGGGGAACCTTGAAGTTCTTGGGAAATTGGGCGTTGGCAAAAGTCTTGCCATCAATGCTGGTGTCCACACGTAGAGTCTTGCCATCCTTGTCTCTCAGAGCAACGACCATGAACTCAGACATGGTTGCAAAGCTGATGACATCTTCGAAGTGGACTTCTTTGTGCTCATACCAGTCGTCGCTGGAAATTAACTGCAGAGGCTTGGACGGGTCTTCATCCTGGTACTGCTCGCAGAAAACCATGCTGTCACTACCACTGCGATCTTCTCTGGCAACGAATTGACACTTGCGTACAAAGCGGAGTAGAGTGGTCCAATCTTCACCGTTCTTCTTGGTGACGTGAGCGACAGAGTGACAGTCTTCACCGAACCCCTTGCAGTCCTTTCCTCCAGTCCAGATGAGCCAATCTGGCTGAGATGGATGGAAGCTCAGAATTTGAACACGATCTTGGTTCGGCTCTTCAGGGGCCTCAAAGTGGTGGATGTTGTAGCCGCGGTTCGCAGAGTAGAACACCTTCTTTGACGGGGTAATCAGATAGACTGTATCTTGGTTGTACTGGTGAGGATAGATCGAGACAATTTCTTCATCAGGCAATACTGCATCCCAGGTCTTGCCACCATCATGAGAAATGAATACCTCGCGTCTGTCGGTTCTCATAATGATTGTTTCGTCATCTCCAGAAGCAGAGGCGGCCTTCTCGAGGTAGTAGTACTCAGCGAACTTGGCGCCCTTGAACTTCTTGATCTCGTGAGAGATCTTGCCAGAGGCGGGTGGCTTTGCGGCAGTATCTTTGCATGGTCGCTTGACGGGCTTGTCTTTGGCCACGCCATCCTTCTTGTCGCAAGTGTTACCAGGAATGAGGCGGTATCCAGAGCTACCCTCGTACTCATCCTCGGGGTTCTTGCAAGCACCTTCAGGGGCCTTGAGAGAACCGGAAGGGACACACTCCTTGCCGTCCTCGGATCTTTCGAAGTTGTAGTCACACTCGTAATCGGCGTCTGTGCACTTGCAATCCTCGTACTCAGGCTGAGGGTCCTTGAACTCGACATCGACAAAGCAATCAGCGTCGGCCTTGCGTCTACGGAAGAACTGCTTGTGACCCATGATGCAGCTGGGCTTGCCATCGTCATCTACTCGAGCAGCCCACTTCTCAAAGTCGGAATCCTTGCACTTGTCTTCGTGCAGACCATTGAAATCGAGAGAGTAAGTGAAGTGCTCCAGTTTGGAGCCACTGCCCTTGGAAGCGACGAGAATGAACTTCAAGCTTGTGGAGTCAGGAACTGTCAGTAGAACGATAGGTCTGATCTTGTCGTCCAACTTGATCGAATCCCACTTCTTTCCGTGGTCGATACTCCACTTGATTTCTTTGGTATCGGTATCTTCGATGGCGACGAGAATCGCACCTTGATCTCCCATCTCATAAAGGTGAGGGCCCTCCAGAGCAAGGCGCCAAGTAAGCCCAGCATCGTCCGAGACGAAAGTGTCACCCTCTTCGAAAGACTTGAGGTACTTTCCAGTGTTTCCGATTCCCATGACAATTCCGGGAGCTGGACTAGAAAAGACTCGTCCGATGTTGCGCTGATCGGTGACAGAGTGGAGGTGTAGGTCTTCCTTGCCGACATTCAAGTCATGCCAGACTCTTCCATCGTCGAAACTAATCTTTGACTTGATCTTCTTGTCAGCCATGAAGTCTTTCTCCAACTCTTGCCAGTTGTCGACAACATTGACCAATACAATGCCTTGGATGTTCTGAATCTTCTCGAAGTCGACGTATCCTTGAATGTTGCGATTGGTGTGCTCGATGCTCTTGGTAAAGTATGTACCATTTGAGTTACTGGTGAACAGAGCACCCATGGGTGAAGTGATGCTTGAGGCCATGAGATCGACTTGGATGCTGTAATTTGTGGATTCGAGGAGAGTGTAGGCATTCTCTTCCAGCTTGTGTTTGCCGAACTCTGCGCGATGCCATGTCTTCGCATCGTCAGTGACGTACATGGCGAGTTCGGTGGTTCCTTCAGACTTTGCTGCAACAGCGATGTAACCCTTGACTGCGGCGACGTTGACGACACCAGGGACAGTGCGGCCTTCAGACATGGTAGGTTCGACCTCTTGCTTTTCGAAGAAGTCGCTGGACATGACCAGGCGATTGTCCTTTTGCCATGTCGAGTATTTGCCTTCGACCACACAGAGAACTTGGTCCTTGTCCAGCTTGTCGTCGCCGGTGGTGAACAGGTCGGTGGACTTTGCCCAGAGGCACGAGACAGCCTTGTCGTGGAGCAGTTCGATGTCCTTGAAGCCGTTGAGAGTGTAGTAAGACTATGCACGTGTCAGGCTTTTTGCGTCGGGAGTGTCATGAGAGTGGTATTACCTTGGGAGTGCAATCGCCCCAGACAGAGCCGTGACAGTCAAGAGTGCCGACAATCATACGGTCCGGGTCGTCCGCGTGGAAGCTCAAAGCACGTCCAGGTGCGACCTCATACTTTGTCTTGAACTCGGTCCATGACTCTCCTCTATCCTTGGTGATCCAGTGTGTCTTGTCGTTTCCGATGGCAATGGCTGCCTTGGGGTCGTATGGGTGAGAGAAGACTTCTCCGATCTTGCCTTCCCCAATTTCCTTGATCTGCCTCCACTTCACACCGGCGTCGGTCGAGCGATAGACGATACCAGGCTTGATGTCGGTGACCAGAACTGTGTCGCTATCGTCAAAGTAGAAGATGTTGGCGGGTAACGACTTGAACGATGTTGGCTCGATGTCGGGCGAATCTTTTTTGGCAGCGACTGCTATGACTGATAACGTCAGGCATAGCAGCCTTGTCCATGTCGCTATCCTCGTCCTCATTGTGTGCGTGGTTGACAAGATCTACAAGGAGAGGGCCAGCTTCACGCGAACTTGGAACTGGAATAGCTGTCCGCGAATGACGACGCCTTTACCCCCGTCTTGGCACCACAATCGCCGAACTTCCGTCCTCCGCCGCATCTCCGCCCTGACCATCAACGCTGCATCAACGTGTCCACCTCTCGTGCACGACAAAACATATTATCCGTTTACTGTCTTGCGCCCTCTTACTCTCGTCGTCAGTACTCTCGTGCTATCATCTGACGTTCTGCCATATTTCCTTTGCTCCGGCGCTTATCTGTACACCTCGAACATGCCAGCTCGCTTTGGACATGTCGACTCAGGCAGCTTGCCTAGAGCTTCATAGTACTCGTAAACATCTAGCATCTCGGTCTCTAAATCCATGGTCCGTGTAACTGTTCTTCGCCGGAGCTGGATACCACATTTCTCTCGATTTTCTGGACCTTGATCAACCGACAACGTCCGTACCGCAACAGCCCCTGCCTCTCAAGGGGGTCGAAGGACAGTGAGGGATTGAGACCCGTGGAAAGCGAGCAAGCAAGGCGTCAGCCGAGCGAGTGAGTCTCCAAGGGACGAAATCTCGAGATGTTCGAGAAGGCGAGCAACTCCTGCAACCTTGTGGTTGTGAAATCAACCCGGTAGGTCTTCTACTTCTTCTTCCTCTTCTCATTCATACGGAGTCTCGATGGTGAGACGCTCATACCTCTCGGGCCCATGCCATTCCCGCTTCCTGGATCCCTGGACGGACCACAACCAATCTCACCGAGGACCGACCGAAGGCAACCACACCCTGCAAACCAGCCAGTACGTCCATGCTGCCTGTGCTCTCAGCGTTCATGTACCTTCCTGGTCAACCTCTCATCATGTCAGCAGCCAGTTGTGTCACACAACTTGATCATCAGACCTGCCGGGGTAGCTCAATCGGTAGAGCGTGTGGCTCTTATCATTGTTATAAGCACAACCTCAAGGTCGCGGGTTCGAGCCCCGCCTTCGGCTATTCCTACAGACACGCTGTCAATCTCTTTTTGCACTATCTCGTCAGGGGCTGGAAACTCCATTTCCGATGTTTTTGATAGAGGCAGAAAAAAAGTTGAAGCCTGCCAAGTTTTTGAAATTTTGCCAAGCACAGACTTTGGACCCTTTTTCTGCTTTTCCTTTTCTTTTTTCTTTTCTGGAATTTCTTCCCTCGTTCATCACTACCATTCCTATTCAATATGAGTTGCACGATTGCAGATACATGTGGACGACTAAAGAGAGATCCAAATCTACTTTTGACAACAAGCAATACTGTGCACTCTCTACCGCGGCAAGTGTGTATTGACACGAGGTATCAAAAGAAGCTACCGTATAATCTGTCACATAGGCCCAGGACCTATACAACTGTTTTTTTGGGTTCTGCACTGTCGACCTAGGCTTATAAGCCAAAGGGGCCTGCCTATAAACAAGAGGGTTTCTGTCATACAAATTTTGGTGTACGTCCTATTGAAGTCGAACGCTGGCCCAAATTGTGTCCCAGGCCTGTATCCGAGGGGGGTTTATAAAACAGAGCGGCTTCTATGACAGATTATACGGTAATAATTGCCAGTAAACGGTGTCTACAAGGTGCAAAGCATTAGACGTCCTTTGCAAAGGGTCACATCATATAGTGTTGGAGCCTATGTAGATATATCTGAAACTCTCAAGCATCTCAAAGCTGCCGCGAGGATGAGTTTCGTCGTCGCTACAACAAAAGTCCACAATCATCTTCAACCAGGCCTTGCACTCGTTCCCGCGGATCGCCCATTCTTCCGAGACATTGTCGTCCCTGGAACGAGCTGCAATTGTGAATCAACGTCAAGGATCTTCGGCAAACCATATGGAGCATGATCACCTGCCAGAATCCCGGGGTTCTCGTCACGCAGATGCGGGTCCTTAGTCTCTCCGTTCAACCATATCTTCTACAGCGCCAAAGTTTCATTCTTACATGAATGTTCATTGCTGAAGCTGGCCTAAGAATCAAATACAGACAAAAGTGTCCAAACCTTCAATCCATCTATCGCAGCGGATCCAAAAACACCACATCCGGTGTAGATTATGGCAGTCGAGGATGCTGTTACGTTCCTCACCAAACGATCACCACGACCTGCGTAGGTGTAGCTGCGAACAGCAATGTAGCAGCGAGAATAAAGAGCAACAGAAAAGCGCATGAACGACAAAGACTAGATTTGCAGTAGACTAGACCGCTTGTATCGGATCTACATGTATCACGGTACACTATTCAGTGCGTTAGACACAGCAGTTCTAAATCGGTGATGCAGTCTGCTAGAAGCCAACCCAACTCATGGGGTCTAGCAAGTGTAGCATAACCTTACGAATACATAGACTCTGTTCAAAAAAACTAGCTTACAACCATATCTAAGCAAACTATCGCTTCCATCCATGTGCAAAGTCCACGACCTCTCTTATCACAATCATTCGGCGCAGATCCTCAATGTATTCAGCCATATCTCGTTTCCCAGATTAGTCTGGAAGGGTTTGGAGATCTTGATGCAAACCATCGATGTGAGCGGCGCGTTTAGGCTCCCGTACAGCATGACCACCTATACCCTATCTCAATCATGTAGTTCTCGAGATCTTTGTTAAGATTTTGGGTTTCTTATCCTGGCACAAAATTTCAATCGAAGTCTTTTATGCCATCTTTATCCAAGTAAGCGTTGAGAATACTGTTAGGATGCTGAGCGAGATCTGTAGGATCGGCAAATTTATCCTGGACTTCCTGACGACGAGTACACTCACGTGGGGATTAAGGTGACAGGCCAGGTATATCTTTTAAAGGCCTTGTGTGTTTTAGAGAAGTGTCGACATCTGCTGAATGCTGCCAGTCTTCGCCTCGAGCATTATAGTCAACTGGGCGAGGCATTTGCAAACGATCGGGTGTGGCGACTTTGTTCCTAGGCGGCTCCCTTGTATCGTTGTCGAAGGCGAGATTGGTTTCCTCATCGGCAGCGATCAGACTAGCATGCAGGAGAGCAGCTCGCTCAAAGGCTTGGGCCTGCGTCACGCGGTAATTTATTGCTTTTCGGACGGTTGGTGAGAACATGGTAGGTTTCAAGAAACGAAATGGATTGTTGACTTGATGGCAAATCAAAGAAAGAGAGAGGGTGGTGTTGTTGGCGAATGTCTTGATGTGTCTTTCTCACACCTTCTTCCATCTCCAGATACAACCCAGCAATCTCTTCCTCGCTGTTTTTCTTGCGACTTCCTTCACGCTCTCTGCCACTTTTGTCTCGATGGTCACGGCATCCACATTTCCTACATCTTGCAACCCTTCGATTTCGTCGACCTCGGCGATCTTCCAACTCCTGAGAAGAAGTGCGCAGGCTGCTGCACCCACATACATGAAGCCTGTGAACAGCTGGGCGCCTAGATAGCCTCCTTCGTATGCCACAATCTCGAGTCCGATGGGCTCTGAGAATGTGCAAGGGATTACAAGAACTAGCCAACATATGCTCAAGGCGGATGGCACGTTGCGTAGACCGACGACTTCAGCAGTGACGGGTGCGATGGTTGTCCAAAAAGTACCTGCAACCGTGCCGCCAATGATGGCGTAGAATATGAGGACGCCGTAGGATTTTGCATTTGTCCAGATGACGAGAGCAAACACACCTGACACGAAAGTCATTAGAGTGGCCATGTTGATGCGGCCAATATTGTCACTAAAGTATCCGATGGGTGGTCGACCGATTGCTTGTCCCAGATTGAGGATCGCTGAGACAGTGGAGGCTTGCGATGCAGTGAGACCAATGCTGCGAGCGAAGTTGGCCAGACTGAACAGCAACACCACGTATGCGAGCATACTGAACCAACCATATCCTGAGAGTAGCGTGTTAGTTCTGCCGAATGATTCCGATGCTGTAGAAAGAATTACTCACCGAGGAGCAATAGATACTCCGTGCGCTTGAACAGCTGCACGTCGAACGCCAATTGCGAGGACCCGATAGCCTTGTTCCTGTCCTTTACCAACAACGCACAGACAGCGTTCACCACGAATGCGACTATTCCAAGTACTCGGAATGCCCACGCCAGTCCGATACTTGGAATCATGGCACCAGTGGCTAATGAGTATACCAGTCCACCTAGACCAGACCCAGCAGTAGCAATACCATTCGCCAGACTCCGTCTTGTCGTAAACCATTGAGGTACAATGCCCACCGAGCCTACGAAAAGGAAGCCCATGCCAAAGCCAAAGCAGACACCTTGACTAAGGAACAAATGCCAGATCTGCGATGCAAAACTAGCACCGATCAAACTCGCAGTCTCCAGTGCTACACCAGTAAACAATGTCGTCTTTGTACCAAATTTTCTCGTAAATATCGTAGCTACAGGTGAGACCAATAGTGCACATGCAATTGATAGAGAGCCGACAAAGGCAAATTCAAGCCGTGAGGCACCAGGAAAGACATTGTTGGCCAGGTAATAAGCGAGGAAGACACCGTAGGATGAATTCAGACCCCAGGTATGGGCATTGATCATGGCGACACAGGCAACGCAGACCCAGCCATAGCCACCATTTGGTGCTGCTGGTGGTTCGGGAGTGGGTGCGACATCGTTGGGTGCTTGTTCCGTATTCAGAGGCGCGACAGGAGATGACAGTTTCTCATCAGGCACAATCGTTTCCGAGGCGCTCAAGTCGCCATTTTGGTCCTTTTCTTTATCGACATGGTCGGTTGAGGGATTGTTGTGGTTCATTTCAGAGCGCAAGTGGAAGAGCGTATCGTCTTCGCAAGTAATGCATTTCCAATCTTCAGTGGATAACGCTGAGCAATTGAACAGGAGAGGAAGGCGATCGAAAAGTAGGGGCGCTCATTAGTCGTTATATGAGATAGATACATCGTGCCGTCTTCCCGTAATGTGTCATTGGCAAAAATGAAGCATCGAAACTCCCAAAAGCGGAGGTCGATGCGGAGTTCAAATTTGCTCGGCTGCCGATTAGCCGAAACATATGGGGTACTTTTGGGGTCACCCTGTCTCCAGTCACCCTACGATGAGCCCTCTACTCAAGCCATTATTACAAAAACGTCGATGAACATCTAGCAAGAATCTAATCTTCAGATTTTGAATACACAATCGCCCCGGAAAGAATCTGTTGTTGCTGCGGTGATCCACGACTTGGCTTTCTACTTCTGGACAGTTCACAAGCAATGTTAATGTGTCCATTCATATTGTGGCTCTGATATCGAGAGCGATCGAAGAAGCATACAAACCTCTTGTCCTCCAAAGCAATAGGGTACAATCAGTGATTTTCGCTTGCCCGTGAGAGCTCATTGCTGCTGGAAGTTCAACATCGCGGAAATACGTGAAAGTCAATCAAATGAGTATCATCAGTAGTTTGTTAACTCCTGATCAGACAGCTGGAAAGTTTTGGGAAGTGATCCAAGATATTATAGATAGTGGTTCGATATACAAAGGCATTATTAGGGGAATAGGACAAATCGACAGGCCGTCGTTTAAACAACCTCATAGCGGTAGTCGCTCTCGTCTTCCTTGACCTTCTTGGCTCCTTGCAGGCGCTGTCCGGTGGTGGGAACGGGCTTCTTCAGACGCAGGACCCAGAGCAGCATACCCTCAGCAGGTAGTAGGAGCATCCAAATCCTGTTGATGAAGAAGGCAAGGGATGTTGTGAAAAGAGCGACCACGGCATCTAGGTAGTAGTGGTTGGCGGTTGCAACAATGACAGACAAGACCAACAATGGGTAGCAGAGTCCAGCCAGTAGCCACAAACATCTGCCGAAAGTTGATTGCTGGAGAGCCTTGTTCTCGGAACGCCAGTGGATGCCAGAGTGATAGATGAATGTGCAGCCGATCACGAAAGCATAGGTAAAGTGCAAACTAGGCATGGCAGCAAGCTGATTGACATTCTTGCCACCTACCCAAACACTCTCTGCGTTCTCTTGACGGACCGTGTCGTGGAACCCGAACGATTCTGGCAAAAGACGTGGTGGCATACAGGGGTAGAAACAGAAGACGAAGAAAGCGGCAAAGTTACCCAGTGTCATCGTACGTCTGGCCACAGCGAAAGCGGCGTGATCCGGGGCGGCATAGTAATACCAGGAGAGGAAACTATCAGGGAGTTAGCATGCACATTTAACGAATAATTACTCCAAAATGACGTACGTGACAGTTCCGGGGATGTGTACCAATGAGTAGATACGGTTGAAAAATGTCAATGCAAGCGGATGTCCGGTGGTGAAAAAGGTCTGGAAATCAACTTCCTTGATGGGAAAAAAGATTGAAAACATAGAGTCATGCTCAAAGTTGAGAATGCTGATTCCATGCTCCTGAGCAAGTTCCGTGACGCCGTCCTTTGTAGCATATAATGAAGCAGCGATTGCCTTTGTGAAACTGTAGGCTGCGTAATTCAATGCCCAGTAGAACATTTCGATCAAAAAGGGGAACTTTTGCAGCACTCTGCTATGCAAATTGTTGCCAAAAGCCGAAGTATCCGGGATGGTGAATTCCTTTCCAAAGCAGCTGCGTTTCTGGAAACGAACTGTCGCGTGCTCATCGTCGGACAACATTGGACGTCCCTCGCTGGTAGGTGATAGAGTTCCCGATCGGCTGGTGTCTCCTCGAAGAATACTGAAGTTCTTGCGACGATTGATGATCAATGAACCAATCATGACCGAAACAACAAACTTGGGTCAATTGTCAGTATACGCGCGGCATCTCTTCCGCAAACAAAATCACTCACGACCGGCTCTGCCCATTTGTGCGACGCAAATTGCGCGCCTCCCAAGTTGACATCTCCCTTGTCTGCCATGCTGTCCGACAATGTTCGCTCCTAAACTGCACGACCGAAGAATAAGGGAAAAAAGAGAAAACAGTTGTTTTGGTTAGACGAGAAGCTTTAAAGCCAAGTTTAGGGGTATTTCCGGCAGCTTTCGGTCGGACTCCCGGTTGCGCTTTACTTCCGAGGCCGTTGTCCCTGTCAAATTTGGCTAGTGCAGCACGAAGTTGGATCTGGAATGTGCTGACGAGGAGGCTACCACCGGGCAAATTGCTCGTGTGACCTCCGACCAACGAAGTTAACTGGAAGGATGCTGCTGCTGATGTGGGAGAGTTTGTCGTTTATGCTCTATAGAATTGTCACAAGGCTGCCACGACGGCTTTATATTGACAAGGCTGACGAAGGGCCAAGTCTTTCATTGTCCTTCCGTGGCTCAGTCCGGATGAGTCCTGACAAGTGAACATGAAACACAGCCTCTCAACAACCCCATACCAAGCCCAGATTCGTTCAGCTCTTGCGGGGTCGTGGCGATTGCACTCAACAGGAGCTGTGTTCCGCGCTGCACTCAAGCACCGTAAACCAACCCATTCACGGTGCAGTCGATCTTGAGGAGTGGTTTCACATGCAAGTTGCTCATGGAAATTGCACGACGAAATACATATCCAATTGAGAATTGCGGAGGCCGTGTTGCGGAAACACATTTGTCGCGTGCTTGGCATGTGCTTCTACTCATCTAATTTTAAGCACACACCGCTCGAAGGATCAGGCACAATCGATACGCGATACGAGATACGGCAAGATGCATGCAAGAGCCTATCGTTATACGGCAGCCTGACTGCGGTCGAGAATCCTGCCACGTAGAACAGCGACTTCTAGGTGCCTTGTTTGCAAGTACAAGCACAAAATACTGTTATGCACATTGCAAAGTCCGCGGCTGTGTCGAGAAGATGGGAGATGATCAACATGGCGACACATGCCAAGAGTGATTGACGATCCTGAATACCGCATCCATCAACCATCCTTCTATTCGTGTAGAGATCGACTTTCTGAACCCACTATCTGACTCTTGTAAGCCGACATCCGTAATGGAAGGAAGACTTATGGCCGAGAAAGGCAGAGTACTTCTTGTAGGGAAAGATCTTTCATCGAGGATCCAGACCCCAAAAAGAACGATCCCTCCTACGCTCCTCGTGTGCTCAGCCTGAGATCCTAAACTTCGAACCATCTCCATCACTATACACCCAGGAAACGACAAAACTCATATCAGCAATGGAAAGCACCTACAACGGCTACACCTTCAAAGTCATACCGACGAGGCCGAAACATCAACACGTTATCCAACTCATCTCACCACACATCCCCACAATCACACTCGGAATCATTGCTCTAAATCTCCTCCAATGGCATTGCAAATCCTGGTCGTCCAGACTCGGTGACATACTCGCCTACATCTCAAGCTTAACCTTACACAACAAAACCCACCCCTGGCTATCCCTAATATTCGCAATCAGCTATACAATCTGGCAAGCCCTCCCCGGCTCTTTCGCCCAACTGAATCTACCCAGCCATGAAAAATTCATGCGTTCGCTAAACCCCCATGAAAATGCAGAAAAGGAACAAGATTGCATGATCTGTTGGGATGATGAAAAACCTCTAGCGATACTCCCTTGCAAGCACATGGCTTGTGTATCTTGCTTGCAACTTATGGGTGAGAATTTGCAGACTGCTTGTCCTTTGTGCCGCACACCTCTGTTCAGTCAGTACGATATGGTCATGCTCGCTTTTTCGAAAGCGACCGTTTGCGTCACCACTTTGAACATTTTGGCAAATGTGGTGCTCCTGGCTCATTTCTTGCAACATGGGGAGTGGTTCCAGGCGTCATTGGTATTGTGTTTTCTGGGGTTTGTCGGGTGGATGGGGGTGAAATTGCCTGCTGCTGCGAGGGCATGGGGGGTCAATTGGTGGAGACCCTCACCGCAAAAGGTTTCGTTATCTTTGAGGACCAAGGCGATTTCGTTTTCGTTGAGTTTGTTCACGCTGGTGCAGACGGTGTGGTCGAACAAGAAGGCTTTCAATTAGGCATGGGGGGATCCCTTGATACTAATTGACATTTGCAATTCGAATGCATGATTTTGTCGGTCAAATGGTGTCACTTGATGAGCTGCTGAATTGAATGTGAAATGAGGTAGAGTAAGGCATTTGTATTCCACAATTCTGCTATCCAGAAAAGAACAAACAAACGACCAAAAAGGAAGAAAAGAAGACATGAATTCATCAGGAGGAGGAAGAGAAAGAAAAAACATTTTCCGAACGCCGAAACACAATTAAGCAAAACAAAAGTGGTATCGCAAAGAAGATGGATAAGAAAGGGAGGATGAACAAAAGGGAGGGAAAAAGAAGAACGAAACACCAGGGAAAGAATGAGCACAACTCCACGCCCAATACGCTTCGAAGCGTTGAACACTCCAAGACGGCCGTACACCAAGAATGCAACAACATACGAGAATAAGAGTGTGATGGGGAGAGGTCACCCAACGACGCCCTCACGTTCGACCATCTCCCGGATCTTGGACATGAAACTGGCCGGGTATTGTTTGACCTCGTCAGGAGATGGAATGCCACGTTTGGGGTCTTTGCATCTCTCAACAACTTTGTCGATGATTTGTGCGAGCAGGTCCTCACTCATGGCGACAGCGTTGCCAACGTCCGGGTACAACCATGAGTCAGAAAGACTAAGGAGCTGTTTGACTGTCGGGCGAGCATGCAGGTCGCGCTGCAAGCATCGTCGAAGAGTACCCTTCAAAGCAGATGGGACTGTGACACCGCCCACGCCCTTGTCCGGGAACTCAATCACAACCTTCGAGTTTGTGATAGCCATAATACGACTGATCTGGTTGGCAATGTGGGCGAAAGGTGGGCGACCATACACCATCTGATACAATATACATCCAAGAGACCAGACATCCGAAGGCTTGCCAATTTTCATCAGCCGACTGCCATTATTCGAAGTGCGTTCGCTGCCAGGTGTGGGAGCATTTGTATCCAGGATACTCTCTGGTGACATGTAATTGGGTGTTCCAATGTGCGAGTCGCGATGAACATTGACTGTATGCGCAATATCGATGGCATTTGCAATACCGAAATCAATGAGTTTGAGTTTTCCCTGTACAGAAAGGAAGTTGGCGGGTTTAAGATCCGAGTGAACAATATCGTAGTCGTGGACAGCTTGAACACATTCAAGCATTTCTTTCCAGTAGAAGCGAGTCAAAACAGGGTCAAACTTGGGATCGGTACCGTTAAGTGCAATTGTCAGAATGCGATTCAGATCCTGGTCGCCCTTCTCCATCAGCACGCTGAGGACTTGTTTCTCATTGTCCAGCTCCCAGTCGAAGAGCCGGATGACGCGCTCAACATCTGCAAGCTTGGTAAGAAGATCTATCTCGCCCTTGAAGCCGCGCATGGCTGGTTCATCACAATCTTCGAGCTTGACCTTTTTCAAGGCAAAGAGTTTGTAATTTTCAGCCATGACGCAGTAAACGTCACTGCTGCCACCTTTTCCGACCTTGTTCATTTGGGTAAACAATTTCCCATTGATGAGAATGTGTTGGCGTCGTTTCTTGCTCTTTGTGGTGCTGGCTCCAGCAGTCTTCGTGGCAGCATCCAGAACGCTCATCTTTGGTGGTGGAGGGGGAGCAGGTCTGACAGGAGTGTTGTTGCTGATCGTTGTGAGTGCTCTGCGAGGTGATTGATGCGAAATGGGAGTCTCTTCGACAGGTTGAGATTTAACATGCAGAGCAAGCTTGTCCGGCTTTCCGAGGTACTTGAAATCGTGGTGTCTGTCGCGCTTGAAGGTTGGAGGGGGGATGTTCTCTTGGTCCTCGGTCGCATCGTGTTGGGTTCTCGAAGAGGGACGTGTTTGTCTTTGGTAGTCCGGTGCAGGACGTACAGCCATGTGATCGTTGCTAGGCCTCCTTTGCACGGCCTCTCCATGGTTTGATCTGGCTAGAGAATCGCTGCGTTCTCGTTTATGGAGCTCAACACTGGGTCGTCTCGCTGGTCGTTCCATACTAGGGACTCGAGTGGATGCGCGGGATGCGACTCTGGCTTGATCTGTGCTTGTATCACGTTTCAAGGGGGCCGAGATGTCGCGACTGTGGTTTCGGGATCTTGCAAAGTCGTGCCTCGAGACAGCAGCAGAATCTGCATTGGCGCTGTCTGCTCTGCTTGTCCGTCCGACTGAGTATGCGGGCTCTTCATCATGGTCAGGTTGTGATTGCGATTCGGAATGAGGAGCACTGCCGTCTTGTGGGCTGACATTGTCGTCGCTCTCGCGTCTTCGGAAGCCTCTTCTCACTGGCGCACCCCGTAGGAAAGCCCCAGGCGCTCTTTTCACACGTACTGAGCCTGGATGTACCGACGACTCTGCTGACGCGTGTCGGGTCTTGTTGAGTGTTGACGGTGGCATGTGTCTGGTCGAAGCATCATACTGAGAGGCTCCGAAGTTTTGCGACGCGTCATTATCGACAGGCTCGAGAGCTGGTGAAGGGTTGCTGGCGGATCTACTTGCAGAAGAGCGGGTTGAACGTGATGCTGGCGCAGGAGTAACGAATTCGAGGGCTGGCGTGTTTTCCCTGCTCGACGCGTACCTTTCTCCATGACGCGACGAAGACAAGTTTCTTTTGCTGACCGAGACAATGCGTGGGGAAGTAGCAGTCTGGCTATGTGTTGGTGAGGACTTGCGCACAATCTTCAATTGCGGCGCTCTACTAGGCGTCTCGTAGTCGCGCGCCGTGTCTTGTTTCGGTGAGGATTGTTCAATGCCCTCCTCAGACTCGAGCAGGGCCCTCGTCAAGGCGCTAAATTTCATGGGCGGCGGAATTTCATCGTCGGACGAGTCGCCTACGTCGATGCGCTGCATCATGGGAGCGTCGGCAGCAAAGCCTTGAGCTGGGTTGAATACTGATAGTGGAGAACCGTGACGGTGATATGGGCGCGAAGCGGTGCTCATTGAAGCAATGTTGGTGTGGGATAGGTTTGTTATGGCTGATCGGGGTTGGTGTTTCCTGAGGTAGAGGGAGTATTCCAATGAAGGTAAAGGTAAAGGTGATGTCGCTGAGGGGATGGTGGTTAATTAGAGAAAGCAGTTGACTGATAGTGCGCCATGAATTGGTAGCGGAATGCTGAATAGTACTACTTGTCGCAAAATTGCTATGGTCCGGAAGTCATGTTTTGTGTGTTTCGTGTCGCATATGTCGAAGAATAAACCAAAGTCGCCCGGGAAGTTGCAACCATCCAAGCCGGCTCTGTCTGTTGACCCGACAACGCCCGCCAAGTCCTGTCAATACAAACTAAAGCAATTCTGTCATTCTTGACTATCTTGACAATCTCTATTTGGGCATCAACACCTGATTCGAGGCGTGAGCTTTGCTTCCGATAGATCTGGGTATGCATCGAGGATGATCAAATTGTTCTCGCTATCTTAGAGCCGGCCATGAACTGCTGCAAAGAGCCTGTTTCCATCTGGACTAGGAAACTTCTGCTTTCCCTGGTCTTACGTGTATATCCTGATGCCAGATGCTGTGCGATTGGCTCTTATCGAGTCTCATCACCTTGTTAAGTGCAAGATGCCGAGTGATCCAAGTGATACGGCCGGCAATAGATACACATCGGCCCGTCCGGCAAGCTGGCGGTGACGTGAGCGGGGCAGACTCGGCGTTTGTCCACAATGTCGACCGAGCAGATTGGCCGTCGTAACTTTTGCTCTTCCTCTCTATACAGACATCCAAACATACAATGGCACCTCCGGCAATCATCGCACCTTCGATCCTCTCGGCCGACTTTGGCGCCCTGGGCAAGGCATGCTCAGACACCATCGGCCACGGCGCTGACTGGCTCCATGTCGATATCATGGACGGCCACTTTGTACCCAACATGACCTTTGGCGCTCCCGTCGTCACCATGATCCGTCCTCACGTCGACAAGCCCAGCGAGAAGCTCGGCAAGGGAACCTTTGATTGCCACATGATGATCGCCGAGGTCGGTTATTCCCAGCATCAACACCAGACACCAAGCACGCAATGCTGATAGACGCCAGTAGCCAAAGAAGTGGGTCAAGGAGTTCAAGAACGCAGGTTGCGACCTGTACTGTTTCCACTACGAAGCCGCCATCAACTCGACCGCCGCCGAAGAACCCTCGGCCAAGTCCGACAAGAAGACCAGCCCCAAGGAGCTCATCAAGTACATCCACGACCAAGGCCTCAGAGCCGGTATCGCTCTCAAGCCCGGTACTCCCGTCGATGTTCTGTACGACATCCTGGATAGTAAGACTCAAGATGAGGTCCCCGATGTAGGCACAAATCGGCCCAACACGGTACAAGATGGAAAGACTAACAAGTACAACACAGATGGTTCTCATCATGACCGTGGAGCCTGGTTTCGGTGGTCAAAAGTTCATGCCCGATATGATGCCCAAGGTCGAGGCTCTCCGCAAGCGTTATCCCGAACTCAACATCGAGGTCGACGGCGGTCTGTCCGAGAAGACTATCGACGTCGCTGCCGATGCTGGCGCAAATGTCATCGTTGCGGGATCCGCTGTCTTCGGCGCAAAAGACCCTTCAGAGGTCATCGCCAAGCTTAGAGAAGCTGTTGAGAAGAGAAGATGACTGGCCGCTAAAATTTGAGAAAATATGAAGCCTTGCTTGGAAGCGACAATAGACTTGTTGGTACACGAAATACACGACATTAATCCACTCAAACGAAAGACGTGAGCCGAGAACGGGGCCATTTTGATACCGCGCAGGACATGAAGATCGCCCATTCATGAACATTGCGAGCTCAATACAAAATCTGCCTTGCGGAGTTTGCGCGACATACTGACATGCATGGCTCCATAATCTTCTAGCAGCGTCCAACCAGTCTCGAAGCCAGTCATCGATCCACACAGAGTACTGATGACTCGAATTTTGATCACCTTTCACCTGTGCACATCAATCTTTCGATCCAACCTTTCAACTTCCAGAAAGTAACACACTGTTGGAGACTTATCCTAGACCAAAACACAAGTTCCGGTCACTCACAAACTGCTGTTGCTTGTGAGACTACGCGTACCGCCAGCAGCGCATCCAGGACATACACAGGCGTCATGGATCAGCTATTCCGACCCTCCATGGACTTCCAACGCGTTCAACATCTCGCATCGCCTTCGAAGATCCTTACGCCCACCATCTCAAGAACGCCCAAGACAGGTTTCCTCTCGCTGCCTCTTGAAGTAAGACAGATGATCTACCGCGAAATCACGCAAGAAGACCAGCAGATCTTCACCAAAGGCTTACCGGCGATACTGAAAGTCAGATTGCAAATCAGCGAAGAGATCTACTCGCACTGCACAATCACCACGACTCTCAAAGCATTTAGCCCCTGCATTCATTCCAATCCCAAACTCACCAAAGTAGAGAACTTTCAAAAGATCACGTCGAACAAAGGTTTACGCATCTATCTCGACTGGAAGACGCCATCATGTCTCTGCAACACCTTTGACTGGGACCATTGGCTGCAAGAGCATCCACTCTACTATTCCCAAGTACCATACTGGGCAATAACAGTAGCTCGCGATTTTGTGACTTTACTTCCTTTCTGCGGATCAAAGGCTTCAATGTTCCCGCTCAGGGGGAAATGCTTCATCGATCAGAGGGGTGGCTTCGAATCTCTCAGTCGATACTTTATCGCTGTCGAGACTCGTGATCTCCGGCGCAAAGAGCGGCTCTCAAAGCTCCTCAAAAGGTTTGTTGAGGGTGGAAATGTCGAGGTCCTTCTGATGCCTTGAGGGTGTCATGACCGTTTTGCAACACCACTGCAACACCACTGCACATCCAAAAACATCCTCGATCACCAAAAGCGCGCCTCTCTATCATGCACTCTACCAAGCTATGCACTCAAGCTACGCATACGAGCTATCCATCGAGCTAAATTTCCAAACTACCGCTACTACCTCCGCTTCTTCCCAAGCGAGCTCAAACAACACCATGTAGAACCAGTATTCCAACAAAACGTCCATATGAAGACCAAAAAAACATGCCCTTCCAAGACTCCAACTTGATTGTGCGTTGACACTTGCACTGCTTTCGGATGGACATAAAAAAAAAAAAGTCCATCGATGGTAGTTGGTGCCTGGAGCAGTGCACAAAACAAAACAAATGTCGCAGCCGTGAATCGAACACGGGGCTCGTGCATGGCAAGCACGAATTTTACCACTAAACCACTGCGACTGGAATATGAAGCATTTTCTTACAAAACAAAATATGTTACTCTCAAATTTGGGAGAATCTGTTGCGATTTTACAAAGTTGCAAACAACGATACATACGGCTGAATCAACCTCATCTTTTCTTCCTGATACGGTTGTGTTGGATTCGAATACTACTGTCTAAGATCGCGCTATAATTATTATTACTGCCTTTCCGAAAAAGTAACCGATATGAATGTAAGAAAATGGATACTCGAGTGATAAAAAACATGTAAATCATGAGATAAGATAAACTACAATCAAAACCCCTAACTCCCGAAACCAAACCTCCCCCCTTGTAAACCATTTTTTCTACCTTTCCACTCGATTTCCCGATCGCTCCATCTCCCATATTACCAATCTATCATGGACCTTAAATGCCAAAAAGGCACACTCGAGCACTTTTTGATCTTCGTCCTAGGTGAGAAAGGGTTAGTTGGACAAGACAGCATCGCTGCAATCATCGTGGTTGTCGCGATCATTACACTCAATACCCTCACCATGGGTCACTTCCATATCACCATGATGTCTGGCGTTTCCTCTGGATCCAGGGAGGTCATCGACCTCGGTAGCGTGCGCTGCAGGTGTTGCAGATGTGGAAGTTGAGTCAAAGCACACAGAAGAATAGTGCAAAGTGTTCAGGGTAACAGGTTGAGTTTGCTTTCCGGCATCAAGCTGGTTGTTATTCGGGCTGGGAGGGATTGTGTTGGTGGGATTTCTTGTGGTTATGGGTGATGAGAGGGGGGGTTCCAGAAGGTCTTCAGGAGTCAGGATGGTCCAGTGTTCTGTGAGTGCCTCGCTGACGTACTCGAGTATAGAGTCGACGATGGAAGGCATACGAGAATAGATCAATTCTGTGACTGAGGCGGAAGTATAGATAAAGCCCATCATGCAGTGGGAGAAGATGAGGTGTGCGGCAAAGAGCATGCGTAAAGCTCCATAGGAGAGACGACCAGAGAGAGAGAACCACTGGTAGAGTGAGGACAAGATAATCGCGGCGAACATGGCGTGAGACAGAACGGTGAAGATATTGTGAAGTCTCTCGTCGTCTTCTCTCAGCTCCTGGAAGTAGTTGTTGACATTATGTAGGAGGTCGACAGCACGATCGCGGGCGGTAATGGCCAGACCAACGACATAGTCGCGACCAGATTTGACAAGATCAATTGCTCGGTAGTAGATCGGCATAACGATCATGTTGAGAAGTTCTTCCAGGTAAACGTGGACAGCGTGGGCGAGTTCAATTGTACTGTGGCAGACTGGAAGTACTATGCCCTCCTTGACAGTAGTGGACATTTGAACAGCAAAGCGTTGACTAGCAGAGAGAACGTGGCCGAAAGCGTTGAACAGCAGACGGTAAAGACAAGCAAGATGTTTGGTGATGAAAGCTGCGGACTTGTTGAGATCATCGTGATGAATGACGAGGATGCAGAAAACGAGACCGAAGATTATAGCGACATCGAAGTTTTCCATTGTGATGCAGAAATCGGAGGAAGCACGAGTAGCCTGAGAGGTAGAGAGCAAGAAAGAGTCAGACCAGACAGTCATTTTATTCTCGTGGCTGGTGATGATAGATTGTGGATAGAAGAACACAAGGCCGAGAAGAGAGGGAGGTGATATTATAGTGGAGAGAGCTACTGATTTTGGATTTCATATTTCCGGATCACTGAGACGTATCAAAAGACATACAGTACAAAGAAGTTTGAGACCAGATCAGTGTGGTTCTGTCTTCAAGATGATACCTCAAAGAGAAAAGTGGGTGAGACACTTCAATTCTTGTCTTGGATCACGTTCGGCCTCGGAAGCTCGCAAGACCATGAACACGACGCAAAGGCTCCGCAATGAAGGGCGTGTATAGAGCTTGGTACGAGCACAGATCGATGGGCGCCGTCCTCGATCGAGCCATGGAGGTGAAGGTATTTGTTGTCGAAACCAACTCGACTTTCCTCACACAAACAGACACATCCAACACGCGACTACGCAAAGATCTCCAGCCCTCGCTTGATCCTCATCGAGGTCATTGAAGTTCAGAACACTCTAGTAAGTTCTCGTGATGATCCACATTTAGTTTTCATATATTGATGAAGAGTCACGCAGACGATGTCGTTCTTCGAGCTCTTCCCGAGCTTCGAGCCCGACCCCAAGGCCTCCATCAAAAAGGAGTTCGACCGCCTTGCCCAACAGCAGAACTGGCCTAAGGAGGTGGCTGAGCGTTTTCGCGCCGTCTGTTACGAAGATGAATTGGCCGACTTCTCTGTTGCTCAGGGCCTAACTACACCCCTGAAGAAGCTGCAGATGTTGTGCGCAGAGCTCTGTGTGGAGGATATTCCCCCTTCCATCAACAAGTGCAAAGAGGTACGGTTTGATTCTATGAGCAAAAGACAAGACGGAAATGAGGCTGACATGAGAGTTGAAACAGGCCCTCAACAAAGTCAAGGTCAACTTGGTCGACTTAATGAATGCTCGTCGTCAGGGCAAGCAAGTTCGCATCTTCGAGTCGTACAAGGATCTCAGCAAGTACACCAGAAAGAAGAAGATGTACTGCCCCAAGCAAGCTGCCAAGTCTGAAGGCATCCGTGTTCTTCTCAAGCGCATGGGCTCCAACTGAGACGAAAGAAGACGAGATAGGGAGTGGGAATAACAGGAGGTACTTGGGAACGGCAAGCGGAAACATGAACCTCACGCAAGCATAGCTGGGACAGACTTTGACCGTCGAAATCATGCCGCATCAGCAAACTTCTTGTACTGTTTTTGGCACTCCTGCACAACATCCTCCCAGACAGTAATGCAGTCATTGAAATACGAAAGCTTTGCCTCAAACAATTCCTCAAATCCTTCAGCAGATTTTAGCTCAGACTTCTCCTTGATGTATCGGTCACGCGTTTCGATAGCTTCGGCCAAGTCGTGGAAGATGGCGGCCTTTTGCTCAGAGAAGGATATCTGTGCTTGGAGATTGTCTTGAGTAGAACTGGGTGGCATGGGAAGAAAGACTTCGCAAGGGTCAACGTCTTCTATCCAGGCGGGAAGTGGAAAATCGGGCTGGAAAGAGTTTTCATATGGAAAGACGAGCTCAGAGTTGTTATCGCCAAGAATCTCCTTGTCGAGAACCTCCTTATCAAGCGTGGGCTCGTTGTTGGGTTGGCAGTGGTGGGCCTCGTTGTTCGACTTTGATGGATGACCATCTTCTTCAGCCTTGACTGGGCCTTCGTCGTCTTTGCTCGGAGTTGACATGATGACCCAGTAGAGGAGGCAGAAAGCAAGAAGAATGAACTTTCCGAGGACAACGGCGACGGTCAACCAAGCTCTTGCAATGGCTTTAGCCTCGTGAGATGCCAATAGATGCTCGAAAGCTGCAATGAGATCTCTGGCTATAAGGAATGGAAGAAAGACAATGTCGACGACGGCGTGGCGTATAATGTTGGTGATGGCTCTGGAATTGAAGATGGCGACAAAAAGAATGGGGAGGCATATGATGATCTGGTGGAAGGAGGCGGGACCCATTGTGATTGCGAAAACTGTAGCTGATCTTTGGGGCTGACTGTGTTGGTGGAAGATATGAAGGGGAAGAATTGAATCGAAGTTGCGTGAATGGAGGAGCTCAATTTGTATATGATCACAGATGTTACTGTGTTGGACTCCTACGTTAGCCCCGATTCTAGGTCTTAGTACAACACCGATGCCAAGGATGCTGCTTTCAGTGACTGTCCGAGACTCACAAGCATCTAAGACATCCTAAAGCCAATCTCGGAAGTGCTGCTTGAGAAGGAACTGGAGATGAGATACCAGTTGTGAAGTCCGAGACGTTTGAGAAGGATAGTGACTCCAGAAGGACATTGTTGTGACCTCAAACAATATTCCCAGGATGTTTGGGGATGGACAATATGCAGGAGTAGGACTTACACTGTGGTCAACCAACTCTTTCTCATCTCAACCTCGTGATCAAACAACATGATCCCAGGATGTCAAACGTCCCTCATCCTAGCCAATTCCTGTATTCATCCCGTCTCTTCCGCTACTCACATGAATCTTCGCAAAGCCCAGACCGTCCATGATGTCGTCGCTGCCTACCTCTCGACCAACCACGTCGCTCGAAATGCTTGACCAATAGCACTTCCCGATTCCCATTCGTAGATCGCTCAGTCAGCGCGCTTATGTAAGCGATGCTCCTTCTCTCACACTATAAAAGCCCCCCTCTTCCACCTCCCAGCCAGCCTTTTTTCTTTCAAGGCAACACCACTCGGCCGTATGGCTGGTGTGTGAAGTTGCACATGAAGCCGCAGCTATTATGCTCGGCCAGGTTTGGCAGTAGAGACCTTCTGTTGAAGTGTGCTTTCGCCAGTGTTGAACATCGCTTCTTTTTTATGATATGATGTCTCGTGTCTTTGCTGATTGGGATGGTGAGCTGTTGTTTCCGAGTTGAGTCTTCTATCTTGATAAATCCCTATTGGTAGTCGAATAGTGTAGTCCTAAGAGCGTTATCCTCTGATCATTGGTAGCGTTGCTTTGAATCATCGTACGAATCTTCCAACAAGTCACATCGGCGCCCAGCTGGCAGTAGAAGCCCGGCATAGGAAACGAAGGAAAGCACAAGGATTATCAGGACTTTGCGCAGAGGTCCAGAGGACGAAAAGGATTATCAGGACCATGCTTTTGATAGTCGGCGTGTGTGCCGTCGAGTATATTGAAGTTTCGAGGGTCGAGGAGGTGAGATTTCCATCGAATGATGTAGGAGAACGGCAGCGGAGAGGGTGTCAGGTGTCGAATGCTTCGGCAGTCCTTCGTCTTGTCGGTATTAGAGGCCAAATATGTGCTCAGAGAAACAGATTCGAGCAATGTTCCAGCGTCAGCAGCCTTCGAAGACGAGTCAAAGACAGCTTGACTTTGGTTCCTTGGTTCCTTCCATCTCATTCTCAACGCTCCAAGCCAGCCTCGAGTTTGAAGATTTGGCAGTATTGGTCGCACCTTCCACAACTCGACGCAGGGAACAATTTCTCATCCCTTCCGTCGCAACCAAAGCCTCGTCCGACTGCGCAAATGAATCCTCAGACTTTGCCACTCCCTCAACAACCTGTCATCCAGCGCAATCAGTACCAATGTCTTCCACCTCCGCCTCCATCTACGCCAACTACTTCGATCGCTTTCCTGCTTTCACTCAGTGCCCCCGTCGCAGCATCAGAGATGAGTTCGACCGTCTCGCGAAGACGCAGAACTGGCAGCCGGAAGAAACGAAGCATCAGAGAGCGACCTGCTATAACGAAGAGCTGGAAGGTCACTATGCCTCACTCCACATCCACGACAAGCACGAACGCCTCAAGCACCTGAGCGTTGAACTCGAGATCGAGCCTCTGGATACTTTTATCGAGTGCAAGAAGGTGCGTGACCGATACGCGGTTTTGATCTACTCCCATGACAATTACTGACTGCATCACTGAAGGCCCTCAGAAAACTCCACGTCAACCTCGTCGACCTGATGGATGCGCGCCGCATGGACAAGAAGGTCCATCAATTCAACTCGCTCAAGGAATTGAGCATCTACTCCAAGAAGACCAAGAAGATCTACCCCCAAGATGAAGCCGAGGGCGATGTTGTCGAGGTCTTGTTGAGACACATCGACAACCCTTCACGTGCCGGAAAGTGATGCTTGACACAGTTGCGCGTTGCTGAACACAGATAGCTATTTGCGGACCCATGAATGAGAACAATGTGCACACCCAATACGATCCCAATGCTCGTGACCACTATCTTGTAGTACCATAAAAAGGCACATTGCTTTTGCCGTCTGTCGAATTGTTTAGTGAGAGCGTACGCGGCAATCGCTCTCTTCGGACATCCTTCCGATCGCCAAAAACATCTTGCAGTTTGACACGCATCACAGAGATACTGTCGTGAGGTTGAGATCTCATCCCCAGGCCATGGCCTTTGCTGTAGATCTCCCGTTCGCGGTATGCCGGGCGAAGCAACATCAAATGGCAGAGTGAGTTTCAGATTCGTCAATCGATCCAAAGAGAGCGGGGGAACCAGCGAGTCTCTTTGGCCACACTTTTAGTTGTTGAGAGATTCTTGCATTTTTGCGTATAAAATAGGGATGCCTCGTGAGGTCGGGATGTCGGCCCCAGGCCGTAGTTGTAGTCGCATACTCCATGGTCGCGCCGCACTACAATCCAGCTTATAGAAATGCACCAAGTTTTCCAGGTATAGGCGGTTGTCCAGTGAGAGCGGGTAAAGCAATGGTATTCAGCGGACAATTTTACCGAACTCAAACACATCGTGCATCTTACGGGGCATTCCTCGTGAGGGGTTCTGTTGGGAGCTCTGAGATTCCCGTGAGATTACGACGGCTCGGTCTTTACGTGGTCAATCGAGTTGTGGAGGAGAAGAACAATAGTGTAGATTCAGAAGCTTGTACTCATAGTTCGTCAAGCAACCTATCCCACTTTGCAGCTTCTTTGGCCAGTAACATTTCTTCCTTGGGGTCGGCGAGGTGTATACCAGGGGCAGTCTTGTTCCTCTCGAGACCCAGAGCTTCCTTCCACTCTGAAGGCTTCTCTGTGACAGAAGCAAGTGAGCCCTTCCTCCATAACACGATGGCGAGAATGAGAACGACGAAGGCGGTCAGACCAGTCAAGGCCAAAGCCCAGGTGCGGTTGTTCCGTTTGTTCTTCTCTTGCTCTTTCTTTTCCCATTGCTCCAGACGCAGACGACAGGACTCCAATCTGGATTCGAAGGACTCTGCTCGTTCCTTGGCTTTGTGTAATCGCTTGACTAGCTGGTCGATGGACTCGTCTTGCTGTGACATGTTTTGGAAGGCGTCGATCTGGCCAGTGATGTCCTTGACGAGTGAGTCTGATCGTGTGGCAAAATCTTGTGTGGTTTCGTCGAGACAGGAGTGCAGGTCTTGGAAGGAAGCGATGGTGGCTTTGAGCAGGCCGACCTTTTGTAGCAGAGCATAGTATGTGTCGTCCAACTTGCGTGTGGCGGTGTGTGCGTCGCGCGAGAGGGCATTTAAGGCGGAAGAGACATGGTCCTGACGTCGCTCACGTAGTTGGCGCTCAAGGGCGATGGTGTCGGGAGTGACGAGACGACGAGGTGGGTGGTCGACGGCATATTCTACCTCGGGCGACCATTGTGGTTTCGGAGGTTCTTGCTCTTGTTCCTCGTTGGTGCCGTCTTTGTTTGCATCCGATTTTTCAGGCGATCGATCACGGCGGGATCTGTGATGGTGATGGTGTTGAGCTCGTCGCAAAGGATTGTAGTTCTCGAAGGAGAAAGGATGTTGCAGTTGAACGGCTGATGTGATTGTGTCGCGCGCATGATGGTGACGGTGTGGGCGATGATGGCTAGAGTTTTTCCTCTCTTTCTTTTCTTTCTTGTCCATGTTTGCGTGCCATGGTATACAGTCGTTGTCAAGTCAGGAAGGTTGTGGTCATGGTCGCAGTCGCGCAATCTCCGGAGTCTGGGCCTAAACTCCTGCTCTACGTCACACTTTATTTTGGATGACCAAATTCTCGAATAGGAAGGAGCATGAAAGATGGATGCGATTGCTTGAGAACAGAAGAAAAGAGTATGCATTTGTTGTCCTTGTCAACTCCCGTTCCACGCCAAAACGCCTTGTATATGCAATCAGGGTATCTCTCAATGCTTGTTTGCCTTGCCCTCTTCACCACTTCTTCACCACTTCTTCACCACTTCTTCACCACTTCTTTCCTGCTCCTCTATGACTTGAGGAGCTTGTTTCTCTTCTCTCTGCGCTTCAGTCTGTCGACTCTCTTCTGGTGCATCTTGGCTGCCATTTTCTCGTAGCGCTCCTTCTCCTCCTTTGCCTCGCGCTTCTCCTTGAGTGCTGTGATACGTCTCTGCAAGTGTGTTAGTCGCTGTCCATGGAAAGTGTATTCTTCGAGCTTGTCTGACCTTGCGCTCTGCCTCCTTCTCTTCCTTCATCTCCTTCTCCTGTGCCTTGACAACGGCGAGGGCCTGGTCTTTGGCTTGACGCTTTGCGTATGATGTCTGTCCAGCGGTAGGGCGGAATGCCTTCTTGGTTTCGTGCCATTGCTTGCCTGATTGTTCGTCAGTCACATGGTAAAAGACGCGCCGCCTCTGCGGATCGAAGGCGTATAAAGTTTGCGGACGAAAGGCGCACGCGCGATTTGAAGAAGCGGAAAAAGACTCACCATTCTTACGCATACCCGTAACTTGCGTGATGGTAGCGACAGAGCTCTCAGAAGTGACGGTAGACATGATTGTGGTATACGGAATGATGGTCGATCAGAGAATACTTTTCTGGAGAACGCAAATGTTCACAGGGAAGGAATGTGGGGTAACAAAAAGTCTTGGCCTTGCACAATCTCGACTCGTTCTTGTCGTCTGCTCCTGCCTGCCGAAGTCGCGGTGGCAGAGGCTTCTCCACAGCCGCAGCGGAAGGAACGAGGCCCGGGCGCTAGACACATGAAAGATGCAGGAGCGTCAAGACTCAACCCTAGCGGGCTGCCCAAAAATTCACCCCTCCATCGCCAACATTTTTCTGTTTCCGTCTTTTCTTCTCTCTCTCTCCTAATCGTACCACTCAAATCGATCCGTGTGCACTTTGTTGTATTCCACATACCATGCTCCCTCGATAGCATCGACAAACTCCTCAACTCTTTCCAAACCCACTCTCGCTTCCTCGGAGAAAGCACGAACCGCTGATGGACGTCCGCGATGCACACCATGTCCTCCCTGCCGACTCGCTGGCTAAACATATAGAGCCTACTCAGGCTCAACAGCAAGCCATCACTGCCCTCAAAGATGTCGTCTTTGGTTCCTTCGCTGGCATGGCCGGCAAGTACATTGAGTACCCTTTCGACACTGTTAAGGTCCGCCTGCAGTCCCAGCCCGACAACATGCCCCTACGCTATACCGGTCCTGTCGATTGCTTCCGCCAGTCCTTCCGTCGTGACGGTCTGAGCGGCCTCTACCGTGGTATCAGCGCTCCTCTGTTTGGAGCCGCTGTCGAGACCAGTAGTCTGTTCTTCAGCTACCAGGTCGCTCAGGACGCTCTTCAAGCCACCGTATACAAGAACACCGACCCCCTACCGCTGCACGCCCTGCTCGGCTGTGGTGCCTTCTCTGGCGCCTTTGCTTCGTTGCTGCTCACCCCGATTGAGCTCATCAAATGCAAGATGCAAGTTCCTGTCGAGACTTCGCCAGGGGTCTTCAATCGTCCCAGACCCATGGCCTTGATCTCTTCTGTGTACCGTCACCATGGTATCGCTGGCTTCTGGCACGGACAAATGGGTACTCTCATCCGTGAAATGGGTGGTTCGGCTGCTTGGTTCGGCGCATACGAGTCTGTCACTCTCGCTTTCAAGAATCTGCAGAAAGAGAAAAATATCTCCTCAGACACATCCCTTCCTCTTTACCAGCAGATGATTGCTGGAGGCGCCGCAGGCATGAGCTACAACTTCCTCTTCTATCCAGCCGACACCATTAAATCACGCATGCAGACTGAGGCTGTGGGCGCTCTCCTCCCTGGTCAGAAGCAAAAGACATTTGGCTCTGTTGCTCGTGCTCTCTGGAGGCAGCACGGTCTCAAAGGCTTGTACCGTGGCTGCGGTATTACCGTCGCTCGCTCAGCACCGAGCTCTGCCATTATCTTTTCCATTTACGAATATCTCAAGAAGTCGTTTGCATAATAGTCGGTACTCTTTCTAGTTTGGCGCAACGGTGTATTTTCTTGCAGCGGCATATCGGTTCTGGTGTTTGTTTAAGAGCTGGATACACAAAAGTCTTATGATCTTGGTATAGAACGATGTCAATTTTCCTTTTCTTTTCATGCCAGCATCGCCAGTTCACAAGTCATTTCATCGCGTGTCAGACAAGAGGCAACCATATGTTGCATTCTCGCTCAACAGAAAGAAGCTCTGTCCACTCCTGGCCCCGACGCTAAGCGACAGTGACATGCATCTCGATGTGTCTCCACCCTCACAATAAACCTGCATCACAAGTTCCTGCAGCCTACAAAGGCGGTCAAGTATCTTTACGATGAACTTTTCGAGCGTTGAATTCCCTCAGTCAAGTTTGCCCACGCCAAAAAACACACTCGTCCAATTCCAGTGGACGCGATACAGATCGAAGCAGCGCATGAAGAATCACCTGGATGGTTGCGAACAGTAACGCCGACCTCGGTACTTTCTTAGCGTCGAAAAGATTGATCTGATTGATAAGAAATTTTCATCTGATAAAATTAGCCCTGACCGGTGGATCTTCTACTTTCGCCGAGATGCACACGCCATGTCATGCTAGTATATGCATCCTGTACATGCATAACTGGTGCACTCGGTCACACCTCACTTCCTGCCTTCTAGGAGTTCTTTGCAGCTTTTGCCATCTTTGCTGGCATTGTTCTTCGACATTGTGACGAATGCACGCACTGGACTGAGCTATACTCTCTAGAATGCTTTAGGTTCCTCAAACGATCTGGAAATCATCAAGAAGTCGTTTGATGTCTCTGCATGGCTTGCCAACATTGATCATTCTATGTGAGCAGGAAGATCTCTTTGTTCGTTCATCGCTCGAGAGGGACTTTGGTACCTTGTTCAAGATTTGTTTCGTTCTTCGACAGAGACCAAGCGAAGACGAGAAGGACATAAGTAGGACTGTCAGACCAAGGTAACTAGAAATGTTAGGTCAAACCAATTCCTTGTTGCTAGAAACTCCGCCCTTCTTCTCTACTAAAGACGCAGCCCTTCCAAGTCCGAATGTATCCGACCCTGCTTTCAGAAAATACTTCAAAGCATCTCTCGCCATTCCTTCTGGTTCCCAAAGTCTCTTCAGCAAACTCTGCTCTTCCGCACCATTCAGCTTCTTGGAAAGCTGATGGTATATAAGCAGCAAAAGCCGCCTCATACCACCTATGATCTTTCCCATACAATCCAACATCTCCAAAACCACGTCCCACAATGACGAAATCCAAGCACAATCACTCTCGCAAGGCCAGCAATGCGTCCAACACCCACTCTCGCAAGTCCAGCAACGCATACTCCACGCTCCCCACTCACTCTACCACTCATTCCTCCGATTCTGAAACCTCATCTCCTGCCTCATCCAAAAAGTCTTCAACCCCATCGATCGATATCAGCGATATCCACAGCCATCTCTCAACCCTGGAAGACGAACTCAAGATCAGTCTGAGCAATGTGATTCTGCAAAGTCTGAACAAGATGAGAGCTCAGAGTCAAGATGGCAAGGGGGAAAAGTGGGAGGAAGGTGTTGATGAGCTGATGGTTTCTTGCCGCAAAGAAGTGGACTATCATGTTCATGCGTTGGCTGATCAGTTGTGGGAGAAGAGAGTTTAATGAAAGGTATGTTGATGGTTGCTTGTGATCTTGGGGGAGATGGTACTAATAAGAGGATGTGTAGGTGAATCGGTTCATGCTACGAACTATGTTACATGCTTCGAACGACATTAGTAGCAAGCAAAGTAAGGAAGGCTTGCAGAGATTGCTGAAGAGTTCGGATTGAGCCCCTAGATACAGGCAGAGAAGCACAGATGCGTGCAAAAAGGAGTATCCAGGAGAGTTGGAGCGTGGAATATTCTCCAAGGTTTTCTCGTCCAAAATAAAATAAAGGTCTCTCTGAACTCCCATGCACTTTCCCTAACTATAATCCAGTGAAACTACTTTCTTAGAGCCGATTAGGTTCTTTGTCGATGCTGTCTTCTAACAATCCGTATTTCCTTGAACGGTGCGAGACTGAGATCAATGTCTCAAACCAACACTTTCACACTTCAATTCGCAACACATGTCCAGGCAGACATCATGACCTATTCATATGCGTTCTTTGCCTCTCCATTCTGCATCTTACTTTCTCCATCATCGATCAAAGAACGCAGCAAAAATGATCTGGACCATCAACCACCTTCCATGGACCGCTCTCGAAGCCTATCCATACATCTCCACCTTTCTCTACGTCTTCCACATGCTCGTGTTCTTGTTCTTCATTGAATTTGTCCCCGGAATTGTCAATGATGTTCGCGCTTCAGTTTTTTGCTTCGTTAGGCTGCCTTTTCTTCTGGCTCATGATGTCGTCACGAGTTTTGGCGATGTCTGCGCATCTCGTGAAGGTCGGGCTATGGTCAAGCTCTCCCACACTTCTTATCATTGCGTGTACTCTGCTCTGGTCAAGCTCCACCATCGTATCGTCAGAGCTCACCGAAAGCTCATGGGCGCGACCATCGCTCCACTTGTTGGCTTCGTCAGATCAACCTACGACATCAGCATCGGTAGGATCCATACTGCAAAGCTCCTCTTGCGTCAGATAATCATACACGACATCTACATGTATCCCAACACTCTAAGCATCCCGGCTCTTACCTTGACGCTGCTTCTTTTGCTCAATGTCTTGAGTGTCGAAACTCAGCTCTGCTTAGTCACTGTTCTCAGACACGGCAGCACCTTTGTTGTTTTCTGCGCCTATGTGTTGTCATCCTGGGCTTCTGGAGCGGAGGGAAATACCATCGGGTCGATTACAACGACTGAGCAGGCGTCATCGCCTCCAGTTTTGCCAGCCAGTGATGACACTGCCCAAGAAGATGATGGACTTCCAGCTCTCGAGGACCTTTTCGCCATGCATCTGATGAGCGAACCAGCACCAACTGCAAAAAGCTTCATCCCTCAGCTCGAACAACTTCGAGACAGCATGGCAGCCAGCCTCACGAGTACCATGATCTGCTTCGGCGAGTATGCAAGTACGCACCTCTACACCGAGGCCACAGTCTCAGCTGTATACGCTGATGCGGTCTCTCGCCTCTCTATCTTGGCAGCAGATACTGTCACTGACGGACTGGACAAATTCATAGCTGAGATCAAAGGCAGTGGCGTGTAGGTGAGTATCTTTCCAGCCTCTACTTCATGTCAAGATACATGCTCACAATTGAGTAACAGGGAGTCACCACCGTCGCATCCATTGAACCGAAAGCATCGGTTTTCCGAAAGAGTGGCTGGAATCAAGGTCCAGATTGAGCAAGAGAGAAAAGAGAAGGAAGAGGAGAAGCAGAATGGAGCGATATGGGAGGCCAAAAGGAAGGTCATGTGGAAAGAGCCATTGGTCGAGATCAGGGTGTTCCGCGGTGAGGATTATTAACCTGAGAATTTGGTCGTTTTGAGAGCTTTCTCGCAGGACTTGAGCCACTCCTAGAGCGAGCTTTCAATATAGGCTCATAGAAGATAAAGACAACTCCTGACTCAAAAGTGCAATCGTCACGGCTACTGAAGTTATATCAGTCTTGTCAAGATTTACACAAGACTTCAAAAGTTCAATGTATTGCTGGCTTCTGGCGCGCAGAATGTTCGGTTTGCAGACAGCAAAGACATCTGTCTCAGAAGATGATGGCTGTTTCTGCCTCGCCAGCAACACGCTTGGCTGGGTTGTGCCTTCCTTTTCAAGACGGGAGCTCTTTCTCTCACATGTGACTGGAGACGGCCAGCCTTTTGTCGCCGCAAGTCTCCAAGTTCTGGATCCTACACTCAGTTTCACAACTACGATTCACCCTGGCGGATGAGCGTCTTTTTCGTTTCCACTGCCCTCGTTTCCGAGCTCATCACCCTCGCTTTCTCTTTCGGCTGTCACAACAACGCACCATCCTCTGCAAAGTTGCCAAAGTCGTCAGCTTTCTCTCTTCCATAATGCCTCCACCATGGAAAGTTCTCACTGCTACCCACGACGATGGCGAGAAGCCTAAGCGTTTTGGCTTCAAGGCGCCTACATTCGACGGATGGCTCGAGATCTACCTCCAGGACGACATGCCCGAACAGATTGTGGGAGTACTACTCAATCTGAATTGCGACGAGGTCACTGAGTTGAAGTCCTGCATTCGCCACGAGTTGAGATTTCGCACTGTCACCGTATCAACATTCGATGTTTACTACCCAACGACCGGCCAGAAAAGCGAACTTCTCTGCAAAAAGGGTCAAGCTCAACTGGGATGGCACCTCTCACCGTCAAAGACAACTTCGCTTATCCGATCTTCCACTGTCTTCGCCGTGGCTCTCGAGTTCCCTCAGCTGTTCAAAGAACCCACCACCCTGGAAGACTTCCGCAGGGAGTGGACGCCAAACACTTTCGGCTGTTACCCCATCGTACCTTTCCAGTTTCGCCGCGATATCCTTGCTCGCATGGTCGAGATTTGTGGTGAGGAGATGAAGAAAGACAAGAGCCTTCGTGCCGGGGCCACCGTCCCTAAACCATACAAGAAGAAACCCGCTCCAAGCCCTGAAAGTACGAGCACCCCTGCCGCAAACAAAAGAGCTCGTGTCGAAGCTTCATCGACTAACACTGGCTCCAGCTTGAAGCGAGAGCACATGAGTCTCGAATAGGACGCAGACGATGACATGTTGTTCAATCAGGCCATGATCCAATGAGGAGTACTTTGCTGAAGTATCTCAAAATATCTGCTTAGCTTTGCCGACATCGAAGAAGCAACTGCAGTTTGCTACTGATTATGGGGAGTTTGAGATGGAGTCTGGGCTTCTTATGCGTCTCGTCGGCGGGCACCACCGTTGTGTTATTCCGCTCATCGAAGGTATTCCATCAAGAGAATGCAGTCCTTTGTCCTTGAGCTTTGCTCATTCATCATATCATGTATGTTAAAACCGTCTCTTCACTTCCAACCAAAAGGTACAAGAGATCAACTCCCAGATAAACGTCCCATCTCGTCCATCTTTTCATCGTGTATATCCTCCATACTGCCAACGTAAAGGTCATACGTCCTATACTGGTGCCAGGTGGCTAATTGGGTACATACATCAATTCTTGCATGCATGAATATCCAAATTTCTATGTAGACAAGGTCTTGATCATTGTTCTACGCCGATTCCGAAAGTGAATCGGGATATCTCGAGATATCTCGAAATCATATGAAACGATTCCGGTCATGGCCGCACCAAAATTTGGTAGCAGAATAATCGAATTCCCGTCACTTGCTTCTATTGTGATTCCGAACGATTCTTCACAACAATTGACGATTCCGATTCTACTTTCATACCGCCTTTCCAATTGACTATAAGTTCTGCCACCGCTTCGTCTCCTCCATCCTTTCTTCTTCAACATCCATCTACTTCTCATACCAGAAACGCAAATCATCCTTTGCGCCTTTGATACTTTGCTTCCTATCCATACCAACAACGATCTCTTTGATCATCCATCACCAAACACATTCTACCACTCTTATCACACAACATCAGCAACCATGTCTGACGCCGCCGACACCACCTTCTCCGTTGGCGAGACCAAGCTGTTGATCAGCATCATGAAGAACCTTGAGGGCGATCTCCAGGTATGTTTCCATTCTCTTGCCATTCCCTTGCACCGCGTTCCATTCTTGCACTCGACGATCTCGTGCGCATTCCGGTTTTGCGCATCCACATGTCGCTCGTATTCCGGTTTTGTACCTCACGATCTCATGCCCATATCGTTCCTTGTCATGCGCATTCCGGGTCTTCTCCTGACAGATCTGGCGGTTTGACCGTCACTTTTTCACGGCCACGGTTTCACTGGCATTCTGCGCACTCCCATTCTGCACCTTACGATCTCATGCACATTCTTCTTCCTCGTCGTGAGCGTTCCGGCTGTGTTCTTCACAGATCTCATGGCTTGACCGCATTCACTCTTTTACACTCACGATCTTACACCCATCTTGAGCCTCCTTTATCACATTCCGATTTCATTTTGTCTTATCCTATCCTTGTCCTTTCTGTTTCTTATGCCATCTCTCTTCCTCATCCACTTCCCCCACCGCTCCTTCTCAATATTTTCTTCCCCTTTTTTTATCTTTTCTTTTCTCTTCTCCTTCCCCAAACACAACCACTAACATTTTTCTTCTTCTCTAGTCCGACTGGGATGCCGTCGCCGGCGAGATGAACTACAAGGACGGCACCATCGCCCGCGCCCGCTGGAACCAGACCCGCCGCAAGAAGATCCTCGGCACCGGCGCCTCCACCACAAAGACGACCAAGAAGCCCGCCGGCACCAAGAAAGGCACCGCCGCCAAAGCCAAGACCCAGACCAAGAAGAAGGTCGACTCCGACGACGAGGACGAGGAAGACCAAGATGAGATCAAAGTCGCCGTCAAGAAGGAGGAGGACAATGATGCCGAGGCCGAGGACGAGGACGAAGAGGAGGAGATTGAGGTCAAGAAGCCCGTCGCTGCTAAGAGAAAGGTCGCTGCCAAGACAGGCAGAGCTGCTGCTAAGCCCAAGGTCGCTGCTAAGCCCAAGGCTACTACCAACAAGCGCAAGCCTGCCACCTTCACCACTTCCTCTGAAGACGAGGACGACGAGAAGAACATCAAGAGACTGAAGCGCGCTGTTGCCCCCAAGACCACCATCGAGACCGCCACCGACTCCGCCGACGCTGCTGATTCTTCTGTCGTTGTGGAGACCACTGAGGGTGCCACTGTCGCTGAGACCGCCACCGACGAGAGCAATGCTGGCAACAACAGTGACGATGCCGTCATGGGTGCCGACAGAGATGACGATGAGAAGGAAGAGGTCGTCAAGAAGGAAGTCGCTGATGAGGAGGAGGACATGGAGGATGAGAGTGAGGTTTAAAGCCTCTTCTTCTTCAACCCACCTTCGCCCACTTCACCGTTGCTCACTTTCCCCCTTTCACCAATTTCCCTTTCTTTCCCTTTTTCCCTGTTATTTCCCTTCACAGCACAACGCTGCACAGCACGGAAAGGGAATGAACGGAAATAGCATCGAATGGAAAGATGCAAGTGCCTTGTCGCACACCATACATGAGGAAGTCGTCATAGAAAATTGAAACCTACACGTTTCCAGAGCGCGGGCGTTCGCAAGGGGGCTTTTCTTTATAAACAAGACGAACAAATAGAGGCTCATGCCTTTTGCATACATACCATTTCTCTCCGCTTTCCGTCTTCGTGTGAAATGTTGTTCTTTAGATTCTCTTTTCTGCTCTGGGTCGGAGAGATGCTTACGGATATCTCATTTCTTTTTCCGCAATGACACGTTTTTGTGGTACTTACTAGGTGTTGACATGCGATCGTGGCAAAGCGAATGATACGATAGACAAAGCCTATGAAATGTATACCTACCCTCCCGATGATTGCGTGAGTCGCTGCACATCAGCCGAGCCCGACAGTTCGTCAAGCCCAAAGAGTCATCTGCTCCATCATGCCCGACAGATCAACTGGTGAGCTGCATGGCGCACCAGGCACCGGATTGGATGCATTGAACTCGCGGTGACTTGCAACTTGCAGCTCCGGTTTGGTAATGCTTGACTGTACTGGTGAATGTTTTTCCTGATTCGGCGTGTTGTAATAGTAGCGTTGTGTCCACTTGTTGTCGAAAGTCCAGGCCGATGATGGCAACATCAACCAATCGTGTTCGATCCTGCTCTCAAACTCATCGTCGGAGATAATTCGAGCGTCCCAAGTGTCGAGTATGCCACACCACTGATATCGCGGAACAAGCCTTGGTGGTAGAGAACAGTCCATGTACAATCCGCGGACAAAGAGATCCACGTAGCGGGTCGGAGACGTTTGTTCGATAATCTATATACGTCAGATGATGGTCAAGCGAGTAGCGGAGCAAACCTACAGGCTATATTGGATGTTCCTGGGCCTGAAGACTGTGGTTGATCTCAGCATTCATTCGCGATGTGAAAGTAAAATCGAAGCTTACACCAAAACTTCGAACTCATCATACTTTGCCAGCTGAGCGATGGTACGTCTATAGCTTTTGAGCAGGTGATCTGCCGTCTTTGCTGGCACCGTAGCACTTGACGGTCTGACGAGCAGGCTTTTCAAAGCTTGCGAAGGCCCAAATGATGGGTCGAAGACCAATAGGTTACGACTGCCATCATTGAAGCGCTCGAGGCCAACGATCGTCAAGGAGTGTCCTGGTTGCTGGAAGTAGATTGGTGCCTGATGGGTTTTGTGTATCTTGGTCTCTTCGTCTGCGCTTCCCCGGGCAAAATAATTCTCGACGAAGTCCAGTAGCTCCTCGTGGGCTTTCTTGCCTTTCGTCTTTGAGAATGCACGTTGAAAGTAGGGCAGGTTCAGGTGAAGGCAAAGCGACTCTACCTGGAACTCTAAGGTAAGCGACTTATTTGACAGATAGACCAATCATATGGCTGGCTACTCAGTCGGACAGGAACTTGAAGTGCTTGGAACGACGGAAGTGCTGTGCTTCATACGACGGGTGAGCTGATGAAGCTGAATAAAGCACGTACCTCAGGCGTCCCGATCCACTTCCTTGTGTTGAGAATACCGCCAGTCTCTTGTCTGGCAAGAACATCATTTCCATCATCCCAGGCTTCTTCGATCATCTCTTGGAGCCGGAGTACGCCAGGCAAGTTTTTTCCGAAGCGTTCATGGTCCCTTGCTTTCGTACCTTGCAGATATGATACCAGCATTTGGATATTTCTGTATCCACAGAAGTGTGTCTGTCTCTGGCCTCTGAACACATGCTGAACACTCGGGTGACAGACATAAGCTGCTTGAAGGTTGTTGGACGGTGTAGTACAAAGATTCGCGATGACCGGAACAAGTCCTGGAACCTCGTTGTCGACGATACGATCCGTACAGAGCTGGCCGTTCCTGCCGATGCGGTTCACTCTTCGCACTGGTTCGCCCTCTTGGAGTTTCTTGAGCATCCATTCAGGCATTCTTTCCTCGAAAGCATAAGGGCCGAGTTCTGTTTTCTGTTATGGCGATTAGTGGTGTTTTGTTGGTAGCAGTTGAAATGAAGGTGCAGGTAGACTGCGCTGTAGAGCTAAATTCGACTCTCTCCGAGGCTGTTCGGTATTGTTCCACAGATTGGACAATACCTTTAACGACCGGATATGTGGCGGTCAAGGATGGCTCTCGTGCATTCTCATATGTGAGACCGCGACGTCCGCTATCGTGATGGCTCGGAGAGAGAAAGAATTTGACCAGGATGCAGTCCATCGGCAGCGAGATCACAAGGTAAAGGGAGAAAGAGCAAGAGAGAAGAGTTGACTTACACCTAGGCGCATACCTCTTGATTTCTCTTTTGCTGAGCGACCAACGTTCTCCTTGCCAAACGGCTGACCATCGTGTCGACCTCTGTGACGAGCGATTGTGGTAGAGCCTTGGAACGACGGTCGCCCTGAGGATGGCTCGTTGAAGTCAGGTCCAGCCATGTCGTCGGAAGAATACTTTAACGATAGATGTGTATTCATGTGTTCGTCGAGTTCGATGAGATGAACGAACTCTTCGCATTCAGGACATTCGGCGTATGGGAAGTCATCATTGGCAGCTCCTTCCTTTTCACGATTGGCAGGCTTCAGGGACGGACCGGATGAAACGTCACGGTTTCTGATGTCAGCAAAGGCTTGCTCTTCTTCTCTTTGCAGCGCAAGGGCAAATTTTAGATCCTCATCTTCGACTGTGAATTGTGACTCTGGAGTATGCTGCAGCTCGATATGAGCTGTGATATGATACTCTGCTTGACTATCATTGGGTGTGTGGAAACCGCAGAGAAATGGACACTCCATCGTTATCTCGGCGAAACAGCTGATTATCGCAAGGCGATGCACGTCAGCACGCTTGGAAAGCAGATTGATGCGATTCGCAGATTAAAGGGCTTGCTCGTTGGGGAGGTTCGCAGAATGATGAGCTGCTGTTGAAGCCGGTTCAATAGGCGCTAAAACCTGAAGGACCCGTGATGTTGTACAGGACGCGCCTTCTCTAGATTGAAAAATCCCTCTTCTGTTGCTGTAGAATGGTCATGTTTGATTGTTTGGTCGTTTTTTGTGAGAACTCGCAGTTCGTGTCTCGCGGCGCGAAATTCTTTGCACGTGTTGACCATGCGCGTCACATGGAATGGCTTGAAGATTGAGAATCTGGCGCTTTCAACGTTCTTCATGGCTGTACATAATCACTTGTGACACAGTATCAAGAAAATGGATACAAAGGCCATGAGGCGATATGGATCAGTCAACAGTACTGTGCATAGTCTTTCGCCTTGCCGCTCTTTTTGTCTGAGCAAATACCCGCATGGTACGAGTGGAAGGTTGATAAGTAATGATTGCAAGGACATCAGACCACTCGCAAGCAGGCAAGGGACGTGCCATTCAAAGATGGGAACAAAAGAGGCTTTGACATGGGAGTCGGCAGTCCTTGGCCATTGTTGCCTTGCAGATTCGTGGCTGCTTCGAAGGTCGCCTTCTAGAAACTGGGGCTAGACCATGACAAGGCGAGTCGGTCAAGTGTTCTGCTGGAGATGGAAGCGACGGACAGGCAGGAACAGGGCGGATAGTGGCTATGAATAATCACTCGATAGGCAAGACATAATGTATCAAAGAAAGAAGCCGTGTCTTGCCGACAGATGAAAGCTTTGTTGGTAGAAAAATTTCGTCGTCGGGACTTGACTACTTCCTAAAGGGGGCGAGTGGATTGTTTGCCTTTGCTTTGCTCGCTCCCCCGCGTCCGCAAAAACCTCAAGAGTCAAGCTTCTCTCAACCACCGCACCACCTCCTCCCACCCACATCCACACCCTTGTCGAAGCATTCTTCAACCAGATTTATCGGCAACATGAGCGACAACATGATCCCCCAGAAGGGCAGCAAGCCTGCGCCGTGAGTCCCACCCCAACGCCCGTCCGCCACACACATACAACAACAACACCTTGCGCCTGCCTCCATCCCCTGCACCTCGGCCATACCATCCGTCTGCGCCCGTCACGACTCTTCCTCCATACACACATAACTCCCACCACCGTCGACATGGTCATGGTTCGCACCGATCAAGCAGTCACTGACCATAGCAGTACCCCCCAAAACACTCCTCTCGACAAGGCTCCCATCTCGTCTCGCGCACAACAGCCCGGCGTTTCCAGCATCAAAGAAGGTACGCGCAACCCGCTCTACTTTACCACCATCAATCACTAACCTATCTGCGCAGAGGACGCTGCCTCAATATTCGCTGCCAACCCCGCCCTCGTCTCCATGATGCAGAACAAGCTCAGCGGTCTCGTCGGTAGATCATCCGGTTACGTCGAGTCGCTCCCCGCCCCTGTCCGCAGACGTGTCGCTGGTCTCAAGGGTGTCCAGAAGGAGCACTCCAAGCTCGAGGCCGAGTTCCAGGAGGAGGTTCTTGCCCTCGAGAAGAAGTTCTTCGCCAAGTACGCCCCTCTCTACGAGAAGCGTGCCAAGATCATCAACGGTTCCACCGAGCCTACCGAGCAGGAGGTCGAGGCTGGCAAGGAAGACGAAGAGGAGGACGACGAGGATGAGGAGGATGATGAGGCCGAGAAGGCCGACGAGTCTTCCGCTGACATCAAGGGTATCCCCGAGTTCTGGCTGTCCGCCATGAAGAACTCGTCGCTCGCCGAGACCATCACCGACCGTGACGAGGGTGCCCTTAAGTTCTTGACCGACATCCGCATGGAGTACCTGGACCGCCCCGGATTCCGTCTCATCTTCGAGTTCGCCGAGAACGAGTTCTTCACCAACAAGACCATCTCCAAGACCTACTACTACCAAGAGGAGAACGGCTACGGCGGTGACTTCATCTACGACCACGCCGAGGGTGACAAGATCGACTGGCAATCTGGCAAGGACCTCACCGTTAGAGTTGAGAGCAAGAAGCAGCGCAACAAGAGTGAGTCGACATTCATCCTGATTTACCCAAAGCCGCCACTAACAACTCCTTCACAGACACCAAGCAAACCCGCATTGTCAAGAAGACCATCCCCACTCCCTCATTCTTCGACTTCTTCAACCCCGCCAGCCCCCCTACCGAGGATGACGAGGATGTTGAGGACGACATTGAGGCCAAGCTCGAGCTTGACTACCAGTTGGGTGAGGACATCAAGGAGAAGCTCATTCCCCGTGCCATCGACTGGTTCACTGGTGAGGCTCTGCAATTCGAGCAGGGCTTCGAGGACTTTGACGATGAGGACGAGTTCGAGGACGAGGATGACGAGGATGACGAGGATTTCGACCGCGATGACGAAGATGACGAGGAGGAGTCAGATGAAGAGGTAAGCATATTCCTTGATCAACCACGAAATGACTGGCCAGCTAACAACAATTCCAGGGTGACGGCTCAAAGCCCAAGCAGGAGACTGCCGAGTGCAAGCAGAGCTAGATGAGAAGTGCTCAAGATTCCTTTGCATCACCATTCTAGACTTGGTTCATCTGGCAATGACAGTTCCAACCACACCGATCTACTGGCCGCCGTCGGATCACGGGTCTTGCCATGTGTATATTGCCTGCTCTTCCCACCGAAGCAAGCCCACCGACACCCGACGCGGCCTTGATCGGACCAAAAAAAGTCACGCTCCTTGACGCAGCACCATTCCCTCGTCCCACGCAGCTCGATGTCCTTTATTACAGCAGCGTTGTTTTTTCTTCAGTTGTCCGTTTCCACTTGATTGGCAGCGTGTGTCATCCTTTTTTTCTCCCCTGTATAGCTGATAATCATACTCTCGGATAACAGACGGTCGTCACAAGCAGACAATGTGAGGCGCGTCAGAGGGGGTTTCGTTTATTGTTCAGAATAGCAACCACTGGAATCGAGACATTGTTTACAAGAGAGCGACATTTTGAGTACCTACCTGACAACAGTGCAAGCGTCGTCGTCCTTGCGCATAGACGATGACAGCTCGATTGACTCTTACAGCGGATTACTCATTCAAACTGATGATACAGTGAGTCAGTACATGGACAATGGTGGAAACTGTGGGGGTCGCTTTGTCACAGCGGTAGAAATTGGGGAGGGCTGGAGTTTTGTGGCGCGGCTCTCGTGGGATGGCGCGATCCGCATCGTCTGGCAACGCCGTCATCGGGAGGGTCAAGAAATTGTTGCGCGACTTGACTCAGAGGGGCTCAAGTGGGCATTGTTTGATCGCTCAAAAATACTCGCCTTGTTCTTTCTCAATTCACACCCCCATCGACTGGCTTTCTTTTACCTGTTCTGGTTTCTTCTTCCCGTACTGCTCGTCGATTGCTCATAACAACATGTCTGCCGCTCAAAACATCCCCATTCGCAACCGCGACGACTCTGCTGTCACCAACAGCTTCGACCCCTCTACCAGCCCTACTGCCACTTTCACCTCGCCGTCAAGCAGCTTCAGCCATCGCGCTTCGCAGTCCGCCGCCTCCGCTAAGCAGCTCAAGCCTTTCAACACTCAAGATGTCAAGGTCTTGCTGCTCGAGAACATCAACGTCACTGGTCAGGACATCCTGAGACAGCAGGGTTACCAGGTTGAGGCCCTCAAGTCTTCGCTACCTGAGGATCAACTCATTGAGAAGATCAAGTATTACTTTCAGCACTCTCCTACCTTTGAATCTGCTAACCTTTTCTCTCCAGGGACGTCCATGTCATTGGTATCCGCTCAAAGACCAAGCTGACCCCCAAGGTCCTCGAACACGCAAAGAACCTTATCGTGATTGGATGCTTCTGTATCGGTACCAACCAGGTCGACCTTAACTATGCCGCCAACGCTGGTATCGCCGTCTTCAACTCGCCCTTCTCAAACTCGCGCTCAGTCGCCGAGCTTGTCATCTCCGAGATCATTGCCCTGGCCAGACAATTGGCCGACCGCAGCATGGAGTTGCACAAGGGTATCTGGAACAAGGTCTCTGCTGGCTGCTGGGAAGTCCGTGGAAAGACTCTGGGTATCGTCGGTTACGGTCACATCGGTAACCAGCTTTCCGTCCTGGCTGAGGCTATGGGTATGAGCGTCATCTACTACGATGTCGTCAACCTCATGAGCATGGGTACTGCCAAGCAGGTCCCTACCCTCAAGGCCCTTCTCGAAGGCGCCGACTTTGTCACTCTCCACGTTCCCGAAATCCCCGAGACCCAGAACATGATTAGCACTGAGCAGTTTGGCTACATGCGCAAGGGCAGCTACCTGATCAACGCCTCAAGAGGTACCGTTGTTGACATCCCCGCCCTCGTCGAGGCCATGAGAAGTGGAAAGATTGCCGGTGCCGCCATTGACGTCTACCCCAACGAGCCCGCCGGCAACGGCGAATACTTCAACAAGGAGCTCAACACCTGGGCCGAGGACCTCCGCTCTCTCAAGAACCTGATCCTCACCCCCCACATCGGTGGCAGTACCGAGGAAGCCCAGAGCGCCATCGGTGTCGAAGTCGCCGAGGCCCTGGCCAAGTACGTCAACGAGGGCTCCACCGTCGGTGCCGTCAACATGCCCGAGGTCAACCTCCGCAGCTTGACTGCCGACGAGCCCAACCACGTCCGCATCATCTACATTCACAAGAACGTTCCCGGTGTGTTGAGACGCGTCAACGAGGTCCTTGGTGAACATAACGTCGACAAGCAAATGACCGATTCAAGAGGCGACGTCGCATACCTCATGGCTGATATTAGCAATGTCAACCAAAGAGATATTTCCAGCCTGTACGACAGCCTCGAGGACCTGGGTTCGCGCGTCAGAACCAGAGTCTTGTACTAGAGGACTCGGCTTTGACGTCCGCACCTTTTCTTCTTGTCTGTTCAACAGCAATCTGGAATATTGGACAAACAAATTCATCAGTCAAAAAAGGATAGAGAAAATAAGGGCATTCAACATGGAGTATCACGACTTGGGGCAAGCATGTGGGATATGAAAACACGCGAATTTTTTTGAGTATTATCATTATTTTTGATTATTAGAAGCATGTATACACACTTGTAGTGCAGCAGCTACAGGACAAGGCCACCAAAAGGGAAGCCTGAATGAAAAGAAAAACAATTCAACAAGTTCACAAACATTGGAGATCTGGTTGATGATGATGTGATTTTGTGAGGCCGTTCACTAGGTGGGCTGACCGCTCGTCTTTCAACGAACAAGGGAAGGCCTGAGGTGGCGTAAGGCCAGGTTATGACTATCAATTGATCTGATCGCTCAACGCACTGTCTGATGACGCGTTCAGCATGAGTTTCGATGATCAATGCCATTCAATTGAATAAGATCATGCACAATATCAAGGGTGCTCTTTGTCGAAGAACAGTTGTCACGAAAAGTTTGCTGAGGGTCACACCCTGTCTACATATCCGACAGCGATGTCCGACGCAACGACAAGGCCAATTCGGCTACAGTGTTTCGAACACAGCTGACTTGATCTTCGAGTATATGAGAAACACAATGTACGAACGGGAAGAGGACCCTAGGGCTCCACGGCACTAAATTTTGCTATGTAACTGTTCCCGAGTGTTTCCCATACACTCTCGGCCTGATGAACAATGGAAGAAACGAAAAACATGTCGACTACATTCTAGAAGCCAGTTACTTCGATCTTGCGCGATACATAGCGGTGGTGACATGTGCTTCCGCAAGAAGGGTAGACGACAAGTGTGCATAAGGAGCAAGTCAAGCATGTGGTGCACGAGGTGAAGTTGTTCAAGAGGTGTTTCAGAAATTGTGTTTATGGTTTTGTGGGGTAGGCTCCTGTGTCCCGATGGCACGTGCGCCCCCTTTAAGCACGAGCCCATCGAGTGTTATGCCGGCAGAGGGACCCTTTGGTCGTACACCGATCTGGCTCAGGAACTTCTTGCCATAATACCTATTTCACACTCCCTAATCTTTTGCTGTTGAAGGAGTCGCCTGGGGTTGAACTTGTCCTTCTTTTAGCCGCTCGTTTTGAATGTTGCAGCATTCTTGACCTGCCTGCGGACACGACTATCTACGGCCGCTACACGCTCCCACGTCTCCCGTCCCTCCCTCGACTAGCACATCCGGTCCAACATGGCAGCCACGTATGATGTCGGCACCAAGGCGTGGCAGCCCGATGTCACCGAAGGCTGGGTGGCCTCCGAGGTCGAGCAGAAGAACATCGACGGCGAGAAGGTCACGCTGATTTTCCAGCTGGCCAATGGAGAGGTATGCGAGCCCGCAAGCAAACAACCCGCTCCTGCGCTGACAGATCGTTGCAGTCCAAGACGATCGAGACGACGCTGGCCGCCATCGCAGAGGGCAAGGACGCCAAACTGCCGCCGCTGATGAACCCGACAATGTTGGAGGCCAGTGACGATCTCACCAATCTTTCGCATTTGAACGAGCCCGCAGGTAAACATGCCTTTTCCACTCGCTCCTCCAGCCGCCAACGACAGCGCTGACACGGCCCTGCAGTTTTGCAAGCCATCAAACTACGATATGCACAGAAAGAAATCTACACGTACTCAGGCATTGTCCTTATTGCTACCAACCCCTTCGCCCGCGTCGACTCGCTCTACGTACCGGGCATGGTGCAGATTTATGCCGGCAAGCAGCGCCAGACACAAGCGCCGCATTTGTTTGCTATAGCAGAGGAGGCTTTCGCGTATGTCCTCCCGATCGCTGCGCTGTACACAGATGCTAACACAGCACAGGGATATGCTTCGAGATGGTCGCAACCAGACAATCGTCGTTTCGGGAGAGTCTGGTGCCGGAAAGACGGTTTCCGCAAAATACATCATGCGCTACTTCGCTACAAGAGAATCACCGGACCAGCCTGGCTCCCGCTCAAAGGGCCGCGTCGAGAGCATGAGCGAGACCGAAGAGCAAATCCTGGCTACTAATCCTATCATGGAGGCTTTCGGTAACGCAAAGACAACGCGCAACGACAACTCGTCAAGATTCGGAAAATACATCGAGATCATGTTTGACAAGAAGACGGACATTATCGGCGCGAGGATCAGAGTCTACCTGCTCGAGCGCTCGAGACTGGTCTTCCAACCACTCAAGGAGAGAAACTACCACATCTTCTACCAGCTCGTAGCTGGTGCCTCGGATGCTGAGAAAGAAGAGCTTGGTCTGATACCTGTGGAAGAGTTCGATTACCTCAACCAAGGTAATGCTGCTCAAATAGAAGGCTTGGACGACGCCAAGGAGTTCAGCGACACCAAGGAGGCCCTGAGCAGAATTGGTGTCTCGATTGAGCAGCAGTCGTCCATCTGGAGAATCCTCGCCGCTCTGTTGCACATCGGAAACATCAAGATCATAGCTACTCGCACCGACTCACAACTCTCCGCTACCGACGCATCAGTTGTCAAGGCTTGTGAACTTCTTGGAATCGACGCTGAAAGCTTCGCCAAATGGACTGTCAAGAAACAGCTTGTCACTAGAGGTGAGAAGATTACGTCAAACTTGACCCAGCAGCAAGCCACCGTCGTTCGTGATTCAGTCGCCAAGTACATCTACTCCAGCTTGTTCGATTGGCTCGTCGAAATTCTCAACAGCAGTCTAGCAACCCCCGAAGTTCTCGAGAACGTCACCTCCTTCATCGGTGTATTGGATATCTACGGTTTCGAGCATTTCGCCAAGAACTCGTTCGAACAGTTCTGTATCAACTATGCCAACGAGAAGCTGCAGCAAGAGTTCAACCAGCATGTCTTCAAGCTCGAGCAGGAGGAATATCTTCGGGAAGAGATTGACTGGAAGTTCATTGATTTCTCCGACAACCAGCCTTGCATCGACTTGATTGAAGGCAAGCTTGGTGTTCTCGCTCTCCTTGACGAAGAATCTAGACTGCCCATGGGTTCCGATGAGTCTTTCGTTACCAAGCTTCACACCAGCTTCGGTGACAGCAAGTCAAAGTTCTTCAAGAAGCCTCGTTTCGGAAAGTCGGCCTTCACCGTCTGCCATTACGCTGTCGATGTCGCATATGAGTCTGATGGCTTCATCGAGAAGAACAGAGATACCGTTCCCGACGAGCACATGGAAGTTCTCCGTGCCTCGTCCAACTCCTTCCTTACCGAGATTCTGGAAGCTGCTTCTGCTGTTCGTGAGCGCGACACTGCAGCTGCTCAATCCAAGCCTTCTGCTGTTGCCGCACCTGGAAAGAGACCTGGTGCTGCCACTGCCAGAAAGCCCACTCTCGGTGGTATTTTCAAGTCGTCTTTGATCGAACTGATGAGCACTATCAACTCTACCGACGTACACTACATTCGTTGTATCAAGCCCAACGAGGCCAAGGAGGCTTGGAAGTTCGAAGGCCCCATGGTCTTGAGTCAATTGCGTGCTTGTGGTGTGCTCGAGACCGTCAGAATCAGTTGTGCCGGTTACCCAACAAGATGGACTTACGAAGAATTTGCTCTGCGCTACTACATGCTTGTACCATCAACACTATGGACCTCCGACCTCAGAGACATGGCCAATGCCATTTTGACCCAGGCCCTTGGTGGATCAGCTAACGATGGCTCAAGCAAATACCAGCTTGGTCTGACCAAGATTTTCTTCCGTGCTGGTATGCTTGCCTTCCTTGAGAACCTGAGAACCAGCCGCCTCAACGATGCCGCCATCATGATCCAAAAGAACCTTCGCGCCAAGTACTACCGCCGTCGTTACCTGGAGGCCATTGGCTCTGTCCGTGGGTTTCAGTCTCTCGTGCGTGGGTGTGTTGCAAGACGTAATGCCGACGAAGCGAGGCGAACGAAAGCCGCTACCACTATCCAACGGGTGTGGAGAGGCCAAAAAGAGCGCAAGAACTTCGTACTTATCCGCAACAATCTCATCCAGTTCGAAGCGGCGACCAAGGGATATCTCTGCCGCAAGAACATTTTGGACACGAGATTAGGCAATGCTGCAAGAACTATTCAGCGTGCCTGGAGGTCTGGCCAGCAACGCAAGGACTGGCGCGACTACAGACGCAAGGTTACCATCGTACAAGGATTGTGGAGAGGCAAACAAGCTCGCAAGGCTTACAAGGGCTTGCGCGAGGAGGCTAGAGACCTCAAGCAAATCTCATACAAGCTTGAAAATAAGGTCGTCGAGCTTACTCAGTCACTCGGCGCTGTCAGGACCGAGAACAAGGCTCTCAAGCACCAAGTGCAAAACTACGAGAACCAGCTCAACACCTGGAAGAACCGTACCCAAGGTCTGGAACAAAGGGCAAAGGAGCTTCAAGCGGAAGCCAACCAGGCTGGTATGAGTGCTGCCAAGGTTGGTCAGCTCGAAGAGGAGATGGCCAAGCTGCAACACAACTACGAGGAGTCCTCGTCCAACATGCGCAGATTGCAGGAAGAGGAGAAGACATTACGAGAGTCGCTTCGCCTGACCAGTGAAGAGTTGGAGAACTCGAGACAGAGTGTCACCGTCTCCGAGAACGAGAAGATGTCCTTGAGGCAACAATTGGCCGAGTTGCAAGACCAGTTGGAGCATGCAAAGCGTGCTGCTCCTGTTGGCGGCGAGATGACCAATGGTGGTGCTGTTCAGCCCAGCGGTCTCATCAACCTTGTGTCATCATCTTCAAAGAAACCCAAGCGTCGCAGTGCTGGATTCGAGCCAACCAACACCGACAGATTCAGTGGCACATTCAACCCTCGACCAGTATCTATGGCCTTCGGAGCTACCAGTGGTCACCAACAAACTCTTTCCGGATCCACTTTCAAGCCTGACTTGGAGAATGTTGAGATGGAGCTTGAGAACTTGCTTGCCAACGAGGATGCCCTCAATGATGAGGTATCCAAGGGCCTCATCGGAAACCTCAAGATCCCTTCTCCTGGGTCCACACCACCACCTACCGACAAGGAAGTCTTGTTCCCTGCATACCTTATCAACCTCGTTACTTCCGAGATGTGGAACAACGGCTTTGTCAAGGAGTCTGAGCGCTTCCTTGCCAACGTCATGCAGTCCATTCAGCAAGAGGTCATGCAGCACGACGGCGACGAGGCCGTGAATCCTGGTGCTTTCTGGTTGTCGAACGTCCACGAGATGCTGTCATTTGTCTTCCTCGCCGAAGACTGGTATGAGGCACAAAAGACCGATAACTTTGAATATGATCGCCTGCTCGAGATTGTCAAGCACGACTTGGAAAGCCTCGAATTTAACATTTACCACACTTGGATGAAGGTGTTGAAGAAGAAGTTGCAAAAGATGATCGTTCCTGCCATCATCGAGTCGCAATCACTTCCTGGCTTTGTCACCAATGAGAGCAACCGTTTCCTTGGCAAGCTGCTACAATCTAACAACACACCTGCCTTCAGTATGGACAACCTACTTTCCCTCCTCAACAACGTCTTCAAGGCCATGAAGGCATTCTATCTCGAAGACTTCATTATCAACCAGACTATTACCGAGCTTCTGAAACTTGTTGGTGTCACCGCCTTCAATGATCTTCTCATGCGTCGTAACTTCCTCTCATGGAAGCGTGGTTTGCAGATCAACTACAACATTACCAGAATCGAGGAATGGTGCAAGAGCCACGACATGCCCGAAGGTACTCTCCAACTTGAGCATCTTATGCAAGCCACCAAGCTTCTGCAGCTCAAGAAGGCAACCCTCAATGACATTGAGATTATCCAGGATATCTGCTGGATGTGAGTACTCCAACCCCAAAATTATCATGATAAAGAATACTGACTTTACAACAGGCTCTCACCCAACCAAATTCAAAAGCTCCTCAACCAATACCTCGTCGCCGACTACGAGCAACCCATCAACGGCGAAATCATGAAAGCCGTCGCCTCCCGCGTCACCGACCCCAAAACCGACGTCCTCCTCCTCCCCGCCGTCGACATGGACGACAGTGGCCCCTACGAAATCGCCGAACCCCGCGTCATCACCGCATTAGAAACCTACACACCCTCATGGCTGCAAACACCGCGATTGAAGAGACTAGCGGAGATTGTATCAGCCCAAGCGGTCATGCAACAACAGCTCGATGCTGGAGGTGCCATGGCCAAAGAGGCCTACGAGGCAGGAGAGGATGGAGAAGGAGGTGACATGGGAGATTGGAGTCATTTGAACGGACAGAATGGAATGGGTGGGCATCAACATCATGAGCAAGAAGCTGGGATCTAGAAGGTTGTCTTTGATGTAAAGGTTGTTGTTTGTCGAGATTAAAGTGCGGATGGGATTGCGAGCGTTGTGGTTTTCTGCGTTGTTTTTTCTCTCCAACACAATGGCGTTTCTCCCCCTTATTACACATGATGCATGCATGGAAGTTGTGTTTTTCTTTTCTGTTTCCTACTATCTTCTCACTATCTTGGGGTTTGACTTATAGGTCTGTTGAATACCAGTGTCAAATTTCCCCTTTCCTTTCCACCGAGATGCCTTGGATATCTACCCTTGGAAGAGTCATCGTAACTCGCATTACCTTTTGAGGAGAAACATCTGCACCGAGATTGTTGCTCTGATGTATGGGGCTGTTTTGCTTGATCAAGAAAAGGCATGTCTATTAGCCCTGTTGTGGTTATTACCGCTCTGTATTTTTGTTCTGGCCATCTGCTGTCGCCATAAACGAAGCTCTACTTGGACTTTAGAGAATCTGGCAGAACGGGTGGAGTTGGGAAATGTTTCTTGGATAGATGAATGCTATGGAGATTAAATTTATATCATATCTCCTTGTTAATAAGCTTTTGCCCAATTGCTTGACCTGATGTTGGGTTTTCGCCATGACTGCAAAAATGGATCTAAGACTATATTGACCTTTAAGGTGGTAGTGGTGCAAGATTTGAGAGTACAGTGATAACAGTGACTAGTAACAAGATACTAGAGTTCTCGTCCTCTTGATTCATGAGTTGTTCGTAGTCTGCGAAGATATAAGGACGGTGTCGTGCATCGATCTGGAAGTAAGAGAGGGATCCACTTTTGCTTGGCGTTGTCACGCACAACTTTAACAGACGACTTCAATCCAGACTCCAACTCCCCTTTCGCGATTGAATTAAACACAACATGTAAACACGCTGCTCTCCTTCTCTCCTTCTCTCCTTGAATATCGAACTCCTATCCAGAACAGCGTGTTCGTCGGGCGAAGATGAGATGAACGTCTTCACCTCTCGCCTTTCTCGAGAGCTGAAAGCCAACGTCCGCCACATGCAGGTCCCGGTGGCCCGGCAGGAACAGTCGCACATGCTATATGGTACTTGGTGCCATGTACCAGCTGAATAGCCAACAGCCATGGCAAGGGAGATGAAACACAGCCAGTGCTGTGTACCACGCCATCCTTTCTTGCACTGGTTGCATGTGAACAGTACACACCAGCTGAGACCTGTATGAACGTTTTTACAACTCCTGCGTGAAGCTAGAGCAGATCTTCAGCTCTGATCTACTCAGTATTGCTCCCAGATTATTATCCGTAGGTATCTAAGTAGATATCAAGGTACACTCTCCTATCGTCTGGTTTGATAGTCCTTCTCTCTTGTCTTGTCATCTTTCTTAACGCGTCCTGTTCTATCATTTCGCTCGTTACATGCTTTGACCAGCATAAGTCCTATTTGCTACCATGTCCGAAGACCAAAGACTCATGTCAGAGGGCGGTCTATACGACAGGCACGACGCGCAGCTTGGGACCTTCGCTACCAAGTCGCGAATGTCTATCAGAGGCTTGTCAATACCATCCAGGACCGCAGTCCTGCACGCCATAAAGCGGGCATCCTTTTTTCTCCTGCCGACCTTCGTTCAGACCAGCTTGCACCCACCCAGCCAACCGAAGCCTTCAAAGCCCATCCATCCGACAGCTTGGCTCGATGGCATGCGTGGTATCGCCGCTTTTCTGGTATTCATCTTTCACATTTCATACGCCACACACGATGTCGCCACCGCATGGACCGAAGGACACCGCGGTCTCCTCCGTTTACCGATACTCCGCTTCTTTTATCACGGTCCAGCGATGGTCAGCATTTTCTTCGTGCTCTCAGGATATGCCTTGAGCTACAAACCTGTCAAACAGATGAGGAGTGGGGAGACTGACTCGCTGCTCAAAGGCTTGTCGTCGTCGGTCTTCAGAAGAGCTATGAGATTATACTTGCCTTGTGTCGCATCTACTTTGACGATCGTGGTGATCGTAAGGCTCGGGATGTATGATTGGACAAGAGAGCTTGCCAATGATGGCAAGCGATTGACCGGGTATCGTGATAGACACGCTTGGCGATACGACACTTTGGCAGAGCAGCTGGTGCACTGGGGGAGCAGTTTCCTTGGCTTCATGAATCCTTTCACAGGCAAGAGGATGTATCTCGATGGACACTTGTGGACGATTCCACTCGAATTTGTGAGTCTTGCTTGTATAGGCGCAATTGTCGATGGTCCTTGTGTGCTAATTTTGGCCGTGCTTCAGAGAGCCTCCATTGTTTTGTATGCCACACAACTCGGATTGTGTCGACTAAGGACCAGATATCGAATGTTGATCCTGCCTTGTATAATGGCCTGGGCTCACTACGCGGATTACTGGGTTGTACTTCTCTTCTACGGTGGCTTCCTCTTGGCCGAACTCGATATTCGGCGCAGCGCACTCGCAGCGTCAAAGACCTTCAGCAATACCCTCTCATCACCAAAACCTAGCATGCTTTGGTCTGTCTTCTATACCCTGGTCTTCATTGGCGGCCTGTACCTTGGTGGCCAACCGGAACAGCGTTGGGAGCACGCACCGGGGTGGATGACACTATGGTCCCTGATCCCCTCATACATCCACGACAGACATCGATACTGGACCGGGTGGGGCGCACTATTGCTCGTCTGGTCGACTTCCAACTCACCCATGCTTCAACGCATCTTCAACAACCGCTTCACCCAGTACCTAGGCAAGATCTCATTTTCGCTATACCTGGTACATGGATTCATGATCCACACACTATACTACAGCCTACTCCCGGTTGTTTGGAACATCTTTGGCTCCGAAACTCATTTGCAAAAGGAAGTCTCGTTTGGTATTGCTTTGGGTATAGTGTCTGTTTTCTTGGTATGGGTGTCGGATGTGTTTATGCGGCTTGTGGATACGCCTTCGGTGAAGTTTGCAAGGTGGTTGGAGGGCAAGTGCATGGCGAAAGCAAAGTCGACAAAAGAGGAACCGGCGTGGAGAGAATCGAGCGCGATGGTCTGAAGTCAACGCAAGATTGAAAAACTCTTACATTTTACTATGGCAAGAACGCCTTCTGACCCGACGGCTCTTAGCCGAATTTTTGAAATGGTTCGGCAGAGTTGATACGCTTTCTTTGATTTTTCTAGTTTGTCGCTCTGAATTTCTTTCCCATCGTCCGTTCAGCCACCATCGACAGCAAACAATGGCAAACATTCTACAACTATACGCCGATGTTCTGCATCTCCACGGTTTATATCTTCACCTTCAGTCGTCGGAAAATCAACTTTACTCTTGCGCTTTGCATTTCTCCAAGTTACAATCAAATGGGAATCAGGCTGGTGCCCCTGTAGGATGGAGTCGAAACAGAGACCTTGTTGTGAAATCGAGGTTGCCTGCGCACCGTCATTGTCTCTTCGATGAGTAGATAATAGCTCGAACGACATCTGCTTCTTTGATAGCATTTGCGCCGAGATCTAGTCACTGAAACAATGAGATCATTCCGATACGTTCGAGACAATCCAAGAAAATTATGTCTCGGCACGGCTCCGAGCACATCTTGTCAGTGTTATGATCACTCCAGGAGTGAAACTTGCTCCAACACTTCCGGAAGGCGCCAGATATCAGCTGGAGTACAACACGACTAGGTACTGTTTTCATCTTCCAAGTGGACCTCTTATCTCTCATCACGTCTTTCTATTTGAAATACGATCACTACCAGGATGAGGGTTGGCTTACTTGCTGCACCATGCAGCTTGGACGATATCGCTGAGTTTCTCATCATTCCTGTCCTGCTGGAGCTCGGTCTTTTCATCCTCATTGCTGTTCATGCTGGAATCACCATGGTCTGCCACCTCTTCGCGAAAGTCTTTCGTCTAGATGGATTGGTGGGTCAACTCTGTACTCCCGCCATTCTTACGTCTATGCGCCATATTCTCAGCCACCTCATCACCTTCATCAGCATTGTCACCAAGGCACTTTTCGACATCGCAGTAGGTCTCTGCGACGACCTCACCAAAGACGACCCCCCTGGTGCTCAGTGGACACACCTTGGACGGATTTTCACCGCAATGATGTTGACTGCGGTAGAGTCGAAGTGCAGTGTCCATCTAGTGACGGTCAGAGTTTTCATTCTAGCATTCTGGTTCTGGACTGCAACCTCATGGCTTGCGTTATTTGTCTTCGGTGTCAAATGGGTCAAGTGCAAGGTCGTAGTCAAGGATACAAAGAGTGCCGACACAGACAAGATGTTGACCGACCTTGTTAACTGCATTGTGATGCTTAAGGATCGTATTGTGAGTCTCGAAAATGCTGCGGCAATTCAGGAGAAGTCGATCGCGCGACTATTGTCACAAGACACAGCCATCATCCCAGATGACCTGAGCTCGAAGAAGTCCAGTGACTGCTTCGACTTAGACTCGTGCACCGAAGGACAACTGACACCTGCCACCAACGATGATGGAGTGCTTCAGGACTGCTCAGGCGCCGTTTCAGATTGCTCAGAAGCCAACAGTGTTCAGTACACTCCAAACTCTTCAACTACCACCACATCTGCCGTCATCTACACACCACTTTCCGTGACCTCTATTCACGGGCACGGTAACAACGCTGTGTCTTCCGGAATCAACGACACTCAAAAGCGATCAGACTCTGGTGGAAGCACACACTCCGGAATGCCAGTTCTGACATCAACAACCACGAAAACCATTGATGAACTTCCAATAGCAACTCCAGAGGTCAAGCCTAGCAACACGGAGACCTCGAGTCTGCACAAAATTCGTCCCGAGGGCTCTATCGATGCGCGCCCTCAAACCCCTTGGGACAAGCTCACAATACCAGTGCAACTTGCACTGCTCAGATGGCTAGCCCCAATATCACCCAACGAGCCAGACCCCTTCGTGGTCCCAAAGCTTCTCGAGATCCGCGAGCGCGTCCATTTGGAAACAGTGTCTGACGATGTCGCTAAAGAGCTTCAAGCACAACTCAAGAATGCAAAGATGATGGGTCAAAGAAGGATGAAAGAAGTCAAGAGTCTGCAAAGCCAAACCATGAAGAAACTCCAACTCTGTACTGATGACGAAAAGGGCAAGTTTGTTATGCTGGACTGGAATGTCGATGCGTATCAGAACATTTTCGAGAATTTGGAGGATGCGGAGATTGAGATTGATGAAGCTTTGGACTTCATTGGAAAGTATCGCTGAAGACTTGAGATGAGCTTGGAGCTGGAGCAAAAGACTCGCAGTACGAGACTGTTCATGACAGAGGCAGTGAGTTGGTAGTAGTTTTTCTTTTTCGAGTTTTCGTTCTAGATCTCGGAGACTCGGAAGTGTCCCGAAAACAATGAAAGGTGAAACGTTACTTACAACCGATGTCTTACTTCCAGCACGATGGTCCTTGATTGATACATGCACTCTGTCTGACCAAAGGTACGTCAAGTGTATTGTCTAAAGATGATGCGACACGATCGTGTCTTACGAAGCTGACACACTTTTGTGAAGGCCTCCCGTGTTAGAGACGTTCACCAGCTATACATAACAGTATGAAGAAATATCATTTCTCGCAGAGCTACTGCACCGCGTCTTCTCACACTACAATCTCATCACTCACCACGTCTATACGATACCAACATGCTGGAGTCAACGAACGCTTCTTCTTCAAAGTCATTCTTGGAGCTCGACTCTTCTCTCAAACTTCTTGTAGTTTTTGCTATCTTCTGCATCTCGATTGCTCTTCTCCAGTCTGACAGGATCGCCGCCGCAGCTCGCCGAGGCGTCAACAATGCCATCACTCTTGCCGTTCTTCTTGTCGACGACATGCTCGCGGGTGTTGAGATGCTCTCTACTTCTCCTCGTACTCATCAAGTCCTCCAAGGAGCTCAGAAACATCTCTTCAAGTTGATGAAGGCTGTTCAAGCAACTGTCATGCTTGCCATCCAACATGCCGAATTCCAGCGCAGAGCTCAGAGTGTGATTCCTCTCACTGAGAGAGCTGTCCTAAGATCTGTTGGAGCTGCTCATGCTCTGGCCGGTCATGCTCGAGCTTTACTTGGCTTTACGCTGGTGCTCATATCCATCGTCCTCCATGCCATCGTGAACTACCTCCGTGATTTTGCTGCCACCACAGACTTCACCGCCATTATCCTCAGCGCTGGCAACTTCGCCCTCAAGAACATTTTCAACTTTTACGACCTCCTCTACAACGTCTTGGCCATCCTCGGAATGTATTCTGCCACTGCTGAAGCATGGTTCACCACACATATCTCCGTTCCTGCACTATCCGTCGGCTTTGTGAATCTCACCTGGATTCCCCTAAAGACTGCTGCAACATGGCTGTGTTCTGTCTGGGAAACTTTGGACATCTTTGCTCCCTTTCAAAAGATGGCTCAAGAGCTCGAGGCCGTTTATGAGATGGTCTTCGGGACTGGAGATATGGATGATCGTACGTTTGGCGAGACAACGGCACCAGCACCCAGGCCAACTATCCCGAGAGAGCCAGTTGCGGCTATCGAGGGTGAGTATCAGTCTCCTTGGAAAGACAGACTGCGCAAACGATCTGTCAGCACTGGTAGACACTAGTTTGCCGAAGGAAAAACATCGGTACAGCTTTCGACAGAGGCTGTCGTTTGTGCGGGCAACGTGCTTGGAGGTGGGAGATTGTGTCTTTTTCTATGATCACATTGAAAACAGGAGGGATTGAACGTATGCTCGGAAAATTGGGTGCTATTATATGGAGAGTCACGAGGGACATGAAGAGTAGCATGTCATTTTGACATACAGGTAGCAGATTTGAAGCTTTCTTGATTTCGCTTTGTCAGATCCACGGTCGAACCTTCCGTGCTTCTCTCAAAGTGTCAATACTAGTGCCTTCCTTTCACTTCTTGCATCAGAAGGGTCCAGTTTGCTTGTTTGCTCTTCGCTTCCACCGATAATCATCAAGACAAAAAGTAAGCGCGTCAATCTCACCACTTATTGCTCTCCTTGTCATCAATATCATCAATACAAACCGCAAAACAAACGTCGCAAGATCCTATTGAGCAAGGTAAACAAGAGATTATTTCTCCAGTGCATCATCAATGCTGACCCACTTCAAAACCAGAACAAATCACAACCATGACTCCAAAGCACGACACCCAACATGACGACTCAACCATCTCCGCCTTCACCGATCTCATCCAGAAGCTCAGTATGCCATCCAACACCCACATACGTCACGCAAACTGACACCAAATCCAGCCGACAACGAAAAGAGAAGCAAAGCCAAGATCGAAGAGTTGCAAGAGCAGATGAAGAAGACGGACGAGAGACTTGACATTGTGGTTGATGAACTCCAAACATGCACTTTGCTTATTCTCAGACTTAAGAGAACTCTTGCTGAGTTCGTGGAGGAGCATTATGAGTGAAAGGAGAGCGTTCGTCAGGGCCAGAGGCAGAAAAGGCAGACATGAAAACAGAGTGGAAGGCGCATCGCGGATCAGACACGTATAGAGTCGCAAGCACGATTCTTTTGATACAAAACACTCTCTCAAAAACATCTCTCAATCATGACCCACCTCTCCAAATCTCATATCGTAAAAATTACAAAACTTTCCCCCACTCACTCCCAGAATCGAACACGCAACCTCACCCTCCCTCCCTCTTCCCTTCATAATCTCACAAATCTGCCTTTTCTCCATAATCCTCTGTTTGGTATAACGGCATAACCACTTCACGATTTGAACAATCAAAACACTTGTTCGAGTCTCCGCCGCGTATGTCTTAATTTGGTTCTAATACAAGTCCAAGCCCGATGACCGTCATCTGGTGATAATGATCAAGGAGATTCATGAGGGTTTTCCCAAGAAGCGAAGAGCTTCTGGTTTTTTTGCACTTTTTCGGGCTTTGTTTTGTTTTGCTTTTGCTGTGATTTTTTCGTGATGGTTTTCTTTGACTTGAGGTGAAGGTTTGATTGCATGTCTACGATAAATCAAAGTCGTCGCCTGGACGTGATCTTCCATCTTACAGGTCCTGCCCCCCCATCATACTGTTGCAGGCGCCTCTCCTTCTTCCTTTGTACCGTGCTGCGGCTGTGCGAACCAGGCTCCGACGCGGTAATCGAAGGAAGTAGTATAACTCGGTCGATAGGAGGCAAGGACTGCAAATCTGCTACGATGCAAGTTATCTACGACTTGGTTGGGCTGTTGCTTTGGAACCATTCTCTATTTCTCACGGCGCTAATTACGTGAACGAGGCACTGGCACGAGAGAGTAAACATAATCTGGTGAATACGCATTGCTGAAGCAACGCAGTGATCTAGATGCAGCTCAAGCAAGATATTCCCCCCTGCGTCAATTTCTGTAAAATAGCATCCCCTTTCCTCCCAATCATGTTCCGCAAAGCTAGGGTCTTGTAGCTCTCCGCCCGATACTCTCTGTTCTTCCGGTCAGAGATGCAAATCAGCGTTCACTTCTGGTGTAACTGCCTACAGAAGCAGCAGGTGAGCTACCATAGAAGCTCTCCTCATAAACCGCATTCTCCGAACCAGCAAAGTTCTCACGAATGATAAGCATGATACCATCCACCAGAGCGACCTTTGCATCCCAATGAATCTTCACCTTCTTCCATGATGCCCTCTTCTCCGCAAAAGGAACATCAGGGTACATTGCAGAGTTTCGAACATCGCTGAGGATGGCTTTGTCGCGCTTGCGTGCGGTCTTGTTTCTGTGGACTCTGAGTTTGGCCATCAGGTCGTCGATCTCGGAGGTGGGCTGGTCTCTAAGTTCGGAGTCGAGACTGTAGCTGACGTGCCAGATGACTTGCTCGGCAGAATCGAACGGCTTAATTGTGGGCGGGTATGCGGAGGATGGCTGGTCTTCGTTCGTGGTGTGAGTCAGATCAGGACAATATTGGTTGATGGAACTCGATCCTGAAGACCAACCTTCAAGACCAGAGATGAATTTGGTGATGTCCTCACTACCCTTGTGAACTGGAGTAGCTGGGGTGGGCTTTTTGAGGCTCTGGATAATCTCGGGAGTTCCTTTCTCGGGCAAGCCAGTCGACGAGGGTGTAAGCTCGATCTTTTTGTTCTCGGTTTCTTCGTCCACGATCTCGGAAGAGCGTCTCTTGAGCCACCACTGCATGACCTCGATCAAACAAGCATCTCCGTGCCAAGCATCCTTGTCGAAAGTATGAGCAGGAGCAACAGAATCTTGCTCGTCGTTTCCGAACAGAGGGACATGGGAGCCGACGGTGTTCTTGAGAAATTGAAGCTCCGTGAGCATGGTACTGACTTCGGTCTCTGTGAGGTGTGCGAGTTGATTATGCAGGGTGGCAGCCAGTAGGAGGAGGGTGTTGTCAACGGTCAGAGGGGCACCGTTGTCGACTTCGGTAGAGACTTCGCAGGCAGGTGAGTTGTTTGTGTCCGATGTGGTGTTTTTACCGGCTGAAAGAGCGTCGAAATAGCGCAGAACTTTTGGAAGCCATACGAGAACGACAATGTACTCGACAATGATGGAAAGGGCAGAAAAAAGGCTGAAGAAACCGATGTGAAGCATGATGTCTGAGTTGGCACCAGTGGGCGGAATTGAAGTGTCCTCCATCATAATCGTTTTTGAACTGAAAAGATGGAAAGAGGAAAGGAAGAAGATATTAGACGATCGTCAAATACTACGCTCAAATCAAAGCTAGGTGTGAAAAAGTGTTATTCGTGCAACTCCACTGAGATTGAAACTCCAAACGACGTAGATCAGTGTCTGTGGTTTCTTTGTGTTGGGAAAAGGCACGCTTCTCGACTCGAGACTGTACTCACCGTGTGTTGTCGCAGGTGAGACATCTGCATGGTTCGACTCATTTCTGAGGACCTCTACCACCACTCAAATTTCCACTATTCTGGATCTGCTGAACAAATGCAGTCATAGTGCGAACATATCCTGAGTTGCAGAGGTCTCTACTGCCTTGATCACGCTTCTCACGTCTAGCGTCGAAGTCGGCTTTGGTGTTGTCCATTTTTCTTCCGTGCGAATGTCGCGGAGTCTGGGAGAGGAGAACAGAATTTGATGGGAGAATGAATCAAAGAGACGAAGGTTTTAGGAGTTGTGGACCGGAAAAAAAGATAGGTCTCGATAGTCAGAGCGATGGCGGATTTCTGTAAGCAAGATTGACTTGCTGCCGTGATGAGTCTTGGGGTCGGCAGAAGAGTCTGGTAGAGGAAGCAGATCTTAACAGGCGCGAACGCTCGTATCTATGTGTTTCCAGCGCCGGATAGCGAGCAAGATTTCGAGTGGAAGCCATTGTTGAATTGTTCGAGATGTCTCGCAGCGGGCTTTGTTGAAGGGAGGTTCTCTTTGTCTTTGTCGACAGTCATACTGGAGCTATGCCGTGACAGCGGGTCTGTTGGAACCGACGAGAGAGCAGCTGCAGGGAAGTCGCGCTGGGGTCGATCGTGGCGCGCCGGAGACTACTTCCTTCCATAACCAGCCGTTCTCCAGTCTGGAAAGTATGGTGCTTTGCATCGCACCTTCTGCGAGTTTTAACGCTGGCAGAATAGCTGCACCGCAGTGCTGTATTTTTTGGTCTGGGCTACTTTGTTAAGTAGGATAACAGACCATTCGAAAGCATTCTTCGTGACGTACAGAGACCTGCTCCTAAGATGCCAGCGAGGATGGTTGTCGTCTCTTTTATATCCGTGACACTGTATTTGAACCTTCATCGACCGGTAAGACATTTTTCAAGATGCAGTCACTACCATACGTACTACAAAAGCATTGATAGAGATATGTCAGCGTTGGATGGATGCACGAACCAATACTGATCCGCAAAGAAAAACATTATTGTGTCGTTAGTGATAGAAATGACAATGAGAAAGTGGGACTCCCGTGTCCGGAGAAAAATTTGAACAGGACAGTCTAATAAGGATTTTATATTGCTATAAAGAAATCATAACAAACTTTTGCATCGTACCTCTAAATCATCCATCATTTAACAGAGAGACTCGAGCTTGTCACCAGGACGAGGGACAATGCCCTCAGAGGCGAGAATCTCCCAAGACCAGTAGTACTTCTGGGCCGAACCATCATCACCGACGATGGCATCACCATCGTGCTTGCCGTTCCAGAACATGCCACCAGAGAGGTACTGGGTGTATGCCTGAAGCTGACTGCGGTAGAAGTCGCGGCGGGTGTTGTCGCCAAGGTGGTTGAAGTTCTGGGAGAAAAGTTAGCGGATTTCTTGAAACTTGAATTTGGTACTCCTGAAATGGCTCAGTCATGGAGCTCAAGTTGGGGAGGACAGATTGCCGTCTTGGAGGATCGTTAAAGCGCTTTGTGGGTGGCGAGTGGGATGCTCACACCGACCGGCAAAATTTCGAAAACTTCAAAAGTTCTTCCAAGATGGCAATCTGCTTCCCCAACTGGGACCATAGCATGATACCATATCATTTGTACACCTCGGGAGACTTGCTGTCGCCTGGATTGACCATTCACCAATGAATGTAGGGTTAGAAGCGTTCTGGTAGGATTTGGCGAGATAGCAGGCACCGTAAGCGGCGTCGTAAGAGTATGATCCGCCGACGAAGAAGTAGATGTGGGTGTCGATAACGATGTAAGGGTCAACGTTAGTCCAGTAAGGGTCCCAGGTCTGAGGGCCAATGAAACCATCAGAGATAGCAACAGGCAGAGTCTTGGATCTCTTGCGGACCTCAGCGAGGGCGGCCTTGTAGTACTTGTTCAGGTAGGCGATGCTGTCCTGGGTCTGACCGAAGTAGTAGAGAGCAGGCAGAGGCTCGTTGATGAGGGAGATAGTGTAACTGCCGCTGTTGGGCTGGCGAAGGATGTCGTCGGTGGCTCTGCGGACCATTTCGATGGAAAGATCGAAGGCTGTCTGGTTGTTCCACCAAGTGAGCTGGCCTGTCTTGCCCTGGTTGTCGAGACCGTTCTGACCGCCAGGAAGACCGTGCAGGTCGACGACGATGTGCATGTTGTGCTTGCTGATGGCGTACTGGGCAATCTTTTGCATGGCCAACTTCTGGCCACCAGTGTAGTAGTTGTCACCTGCGATGGCGGGCATATAGGCCCAGTAACCGATGGGAATGCGGAGAGTGTTGACACCGTAGGCGGCGAAGTTGTCGATGTCCTTGGTGGTGATGTAGGTGTTGTAACGGTTCTCAAGCAGAGCACCGCACTTTACCTGGCCCAAAGTCTTACAGAAGCTGTCCTCGTCGATGGCGCTAGGTGCGTTGTCGTTGAAGAAGCTAGGCTGAATGTTCTTCTCAAGAACGAGCCAGCCACCGAGGTTAACACCGTTCGACTTGTAGTTTCTCCATCCGGGGAAGGTGTTGGGAGTTGGACGGGTCCATTGAGGGCAAGTCCAGTAGATGATGATCTTCTCAACCTTGACGAAGATCTGCGCAGCGACCTTGAGGAAGTTGACGAACGGACCTCTGGCGTTGGAAGAACCGAAGAGTCCGAAGAAGTCTCTCTTGGAGAGAGCAGAGGTATCGACGGGAACCTCAGGAATGTCGTCCAAAGACAAACCTTGAGTCAGGAAGTCGGCAGGGGACAGGAATTCGTTGCTCTCCACAGGCTTGGTGGTGAGAAGAGCCGGACTATTCGACTCAAGAGAAGTAGTGTCAATGATCTCAGAAGGGACCTCGACGGAAATGGTGACGTTGACTGCGGCGGCCTGAGCAAGGCTGGTTGCATGAGGGACATCCTCGGGCGAGCTGACAGAAGTCGTAGAAGTCTGAACAACCGAGCTCGAAGACTCCTGGATGGAAGCCTGAGGGAGAGCAGCAGCCAAACCAATGAGGCCGGCGAAGAAGATGGTGATCTTCATAGTGAGACAGACGAAGAAGAGGAGAAGTGTTTGCTGGATGATTCGAGTCAAAGGAGAGAGACTGCAATATACTTATACCAGCCATCGCCTCGATGAATCATCTGAATAACCATATATGTCCAAACAAGGTTTCAACCAAACGTTCCCCTGTACCGTGGCGGCACCAGGTACGAGGCGTTGTAGGCGTGAACAAGGCGTTCTAGCTTTACTTTGCTCGCTAATCAGGATGATAAACAAAGGTTTCGGTACTCGACAAACGGCTCTCGACTTCTGGGCCCGTTGCTAGCTCAGGTACAGATCCAGGTAAGACATGCATATGCACGGTGCCTGCGTAAAGATAGCTCCTGTTTCGTCACAGACTTACCGTCTGCAGACTATGACAAGAGACCAACAATCTGGAAGCTGGAAAAGAAAGCCAGACATGAGTATACTTGATCTTCGAGAGACTTGAGCACAATAGGGTAGACTCCTGACTATGCAGTGAGATCAAGGCCAAGAGGACATTTTGACCATCAAAAAGATTACAGCAGCTAGTGCCACCTAGTTACGGGTGGGATAGGCTGAGTTGCATCAGTCTCTTGGTATTCTGACATAGAAAATTCCATACATGCTCCAAGCGTTCTCTTGGCATCGGTAGGTGGAGGTGGTTGAGATTCTCGAAGCCGGGAAGTGGAGGAGGACGTCAAATCTCAATTTTAAGGTCCGCGATAGAGTCGTTTGTCAGCCTTGCCATTCACTATGCGGCAACTATATTCCACTTTAACTCGGTCGAACAGCGATGCTCGCGTGGCGGACGTTTCTGTTCCGAGTGATGTCAATGTTGAAGTTGTCAGCAGTCAAATTGCTTTCGTTTACAGGTAATGACTGCCTGTTGTGAGTCTCTAAGATGCAACATGATATTCACAAGTGAATGATGCATGAGAAGAAGACGAGCATACCTAAGCAAGACACCAGCTTGTGTCGTGAGTTTGGAAATGTGATGGCTGTACCTAGCCTGTTCTGGGTGACCACATGCTGCACCTTTGACCATGTCCCAGTCCACTGGTTGTTGTGTCCGGAGCGAGCCATCAAACTTCCTTGATGTCTGGTTTGACTCTGGAGCCGGTCGATCATGACAACCCATGCATCGGGTCGAAGACCGTCCTCTTGGTGATCATCCTGCTCAGATAGGCGACATCCCTTAACCCAGCATTCGGGTTATTGGACCCCGAACCCTACTCACCGTGCTCTCCAAATTGTTTTTGTGTTTGTAGGCAGGCGCAGTCCTCGCAGAGTTTTACTGGTTCACGGCGTCAATCGTGATTCGACTCTCGATCGCTTGGAGCTGGTTAGCTGATTTGGTCTCGGCGCAAAATCCTGTCGCTGTTCTGATAGACCAAGGTTGACAGATACGTGTGGTATGAGCTTTCATCAGAGGCGAGTGAGGTTGGCCACCGAGCCGTTGGCGCTTCTTTCGGAGCGAGTCTTAGGGGCAGGTCGGACCGAGTGTCGGTTGCACCTGCCTTCCACTGATGTTGTGTCTCCTCCACTTCGGCACCTCTCGCTCGTCTCAATCGTCCCACACCAGCTTGTTCATCGCGACTACCTTGTCATGAGCGGTCTCGCGTCGCTATCATGGCCATAGTGCGACGTCACGTCTGATGACAATCTAGTCCACGAAGTATGCGCAAATATCAGCCGTCGCGAGCTTTGTCACGCAGTTTTACAACTCTTCCTGTCGGGGTGATGACACAGGGCCTGTTCAGATTGGCTTCAAGTAACTCACGTCGATGATCTCGTTCAAGATTACTGCTTTGATCTCACGTGCTGAACGTGCTGCATTTTGGAAGGCAGCGACAAGCAGAACACTGTGCAAGGGCGGCTTTTCTGGACCCTCGCTGTTGCCTGATGACCCATGCAGATGTATATTGGAGACTCGTCGACACCCGCTTTGCTCAAATCATCGAAGTTGCACTTGTCTCCCCTCTAACACGTGTCTGCAATCTATGACCCGGCCGTGGCACTTCTGGCAGCTTGCGACTTTCAAACGCCTGGCACGTAGCCGTGACACCTCTCAACTCTTTACGGCTTTCTTGCAGGGCCTTCAATAGAGTGGTCTCTCTAATCTTCGCTGATCGAATTACTCGCTAAGCATACTGTGCTATCAATACATCAAGCCTTGACAATATGATACGAATCTGTAGTACGGCTCCCTTTGCAAGACAAGCCAAACCCATTAAGATCTATTCCGCTGCAGTTAGCGAGATGTGCAGCGACACACGAGCACAGCTTCCTCGACTGCCGCTCTTCTATGCCTCGGTTGCTTCGCAACTGGCACATCATACTGTAGAACTTGCATTTGGAGGCCAAAGAGTGTGAAACATCACTGCGTCACGGTTGAATTTCTCAGATTCGGTCGAGACCATCAATACGAGATTCTGGCTTGGGATATACAGCGATCTGTCTTTGAAGCTACGAATTTGAGTTTCTATCAACCAGAAGAACTTTTTGTGGATCCTGCTCGAGGGCACCGCATGACTGAATGGTCATCTGCGCTACCTGATCTACTCGCATCCGTCAGCGAATCCAACAGGCTTCACGGACTTTTCGACTCAATGCCCTGCGCTCATCAGTCTGAGCGAAAAGGTCTGCACCCGATCAAAGTGAGGAAGAACGAGCGCGGCAGATATCATTGTCGTCATCTGTCAGTCTATTGACAGGAGACATCTATGGCTTACTCTTGGTCGTCATCTCCACCAATCATGTCCTTTCCTGGCTCACTCTTCCTCTCCACTTGGTCTTCCGGGTGATGTTCATCACCATCATCTTTACGATTCTCTACCTCTAGGTCTTCGGCAAGAGTCTCCATCTGCTTGCGGAGTGTCTGGTAAAAGGTGTTTGCTTCCAGACTTGTGGAGAGCACGGTAGACACCTCATCCTCCTTCTCGGACTTGTCACGACCTTCCGGAGAAGCTGTAGTCTCGTAGTCGACAGCCAAGTCAGCGTGTCCACCGACATGCATCAACAGTGTCTGCACGAAAAGTTCTTTCAGGTATGCAAATGTGAAGCCCTCTGTCGCCTCCGCCACAGCTTGACAAACTTCTTCAGTGAAGTTGATAGCTGGAGTCGACTGCAACTTCTTCTGCCAGTATCGACAGTACAACAAACGCTCCTGTTCAGCAGGAGCCTTGAAATGGTACTTCCTGTCAAATCTCGAAGGTCGTTTAGTAATACTGGTGTCAATCCTGTCGAGATGATTGGTAGAGCCAATGATACAAAGACCATCATTGTCCTCGACACCATCGACTTCATTGAGAAAGAAGGAGCGAAGCTCGTCTGTGATTAAGCTGTCGAGATCCTCGAAGATGAGTAATGCGGGTGCCACTGCGCGGGCTTTGGTGAAGATCTCGCGGATGCTGGCTTGATCGCTTTGACAACCTGAAGCTTTGAAACTCTTTACGTAGAGATTTGAGACACCTGTTTGCCGAACTGTGTTCATGAGAGCTTTGATGGAGATGGTCTTGCCGCAACCAGGCGGACCGTGAAAAATGACACCGCGCTTCCAGGGGATGTTGTACTCCAGGTAGGTCGATCTTGCGTTGAAGAAGGAGTCAATGTCCTTGATAAGGTTGCTCTTCATGGCGGGATTGATGATGACGTCGTCCCAGGATGCTTTGCTGACTGCATTGAAAAGAGCCTTGTTTTTCTCCCAATTGCCGTCTTCGTAGACATAGACTTCATCATGAAGTTTTTGCGTCCACGTTCCACATGTCTTGATGAGATCCTCGGCGAACGGACAGCGGCCATCCTTGAGATCACCCTTCTCGGTGACAATGGCATAGTACTCTCGAATCTGCCATCCATTGTCGACCCATCTGAATTTATAACATGTCAACCATCGGCCACTCCATTCGTAGTCCCAGCAAGCGAAGAGGATGTTATCAGCGACCGACCCCTGTGGCTCATCCAAAGAACGCAAAGGGATCTGGTATTTGCGGATAGCTGTGTAGGTACGCTCTCCATCGTGAAGGCGAGCTTTGGCGTGACCAGCCTCTGCAAAGCCAACGAAATCACAATCTTCGGCTTCGACCCAGGTGACAGTATCGGATGGATGAACGCTCTTCAGCTCTGTTTGGAGGAGTACTTCAGAATTGGCTCGGACACTGGATCCATGTTTATGATAGACGTTGAAGCCTGCCAAGGAGGCAGCTGTCTGTTGGTCCTGAGAATTGCCCATAATATCTAAGTTCGATACAGAATCCGCGGAAGAAGAGGCGATGGTGAAGTACAGTGAGGAAGAGGCTGATGAACGAAGAAGGAAATTTTGATCTTGGAGGGACTGACCATTATATAGTAAGTTTTCAATAGGTGCCTAATCTTTGCAGAGCAGTTAGTACTCGATGTCATTGGTCGTGAACCCGAGATGCTGTGATTGGTTAAAAATACGAAGTACAGCTATTGGCCGAAAACGAGAAATGTAACTATGCGTCACGACGAAGTGATTCCATCATGGGCGGTGATGAGATACCGTCTGAACAAGGCTCGAGAGAGATGAAGTTGATGCCGAGATCAAGCATGGAGTGCTTTCGATGTCCGTAAGTTTAAAGTTTGCGGCGTCGTGACCGTTGAGTCTGGACCACCCTTCTAGGCAGCAGTGGGCGGAGCCTCTTTTCCAATACACCGCAGTAAATGGTCTGTTCCAAGTTCGAAGGTTCAATTGTATTCTAGCTAAGATAGTCCCTATCATATCTGAGGAGCCAGCAGTTGACCGAAGTCGTGCGAGTCTTCTCAGAAGCGGAAGGACTGGTGTGTAGAAGTTTTCCCCATCTGATAAGATCTACCGTTCTCGGAGTTTCACAACTCTCGACACTTGGCGGACGTACACCTCCCGAATTCTTCTCTCCATGCTATATCATCCATCAAAAAGCCAATTCCCCGTTACGTGAATTGCTTCACACCAGAGCAGGTTGACTAAGACATGACGTGGCCATCCCGAAGATTCCCTTGGAGCCGCGCACCTCAGATCGTTCATGATCGGACGCGATATCACCCCCCGATTCAAGGGAAACTACGAACATACGACTATATGATTCGACTGAGCAGTCGATACTCCTTTACTAGGTCAATATTGTTTGTTGATAGTACTGTGATAGACACACTCGGTGGATTCCAATCTGCTTCCTAAGCCGCAAAATCAAGACGAAGCAAGGGCGCCAATCATGCAAGATACAGCATGCAGCATCACGTTTCGTAAGGCGCCCATAAAGCTGTCTAGCTGGGAAAGCGCGTTCAAGACAAACGCATTTCTGCCTGCCGTGGTCACCGTTGCCTAGCTGTTGCTACATATTGCTTACTGCCATCTCCTGGAAGATTCCTTGCTCCATACTTGTTACCATTACAATCATGGTCTCACCTAACAGCTACGGCACCAAATATGGGCTTCTAATTCCACTTGACTTATTTCCTCTCATCGCAAGACACAGCGATGTCGACAGCATAAAGCGACTCCGACTGACATGCTCGAGTGTGAACAAACTCGTCGCTTCTGTATTTGCGAATATGGCTCTCTGGCGCATCTTCTTCAACATGGCACCGCACAGTCTAGAACGAATGGTGCAAATTTGCACGGCAACTTGGGCTGCGAGACATGTGGAAGAGATCCATCTACCCGCTGGTATCGACCGTAGCTCAGGATTTCAAGCAAACAGTCCTGCCCGGAGCTCGCCTAGGGCAGTACTCAAGTCGATATGCGATGCGCTCAAGATCGCACTGCAAGGGTTGCAACGCGCACAGAACTATCAAGTCAGAGTGATAGTCTCACAGTTCAACTTTCCTGGTTATCCGAGGCCGCGAAACCTCCAACGCTGTGTCCTCGAAGCAATGCTAGAGAGTGAATACCCTTTGGAGCAATTGCACCTCTTGCTCGAGTTATATCCCCACAAGATGTGGAACTGGGAAATCATGCCTGATGGTCTGCCCTTGCACCTCGGCACAACGCTCAAGAAACTGATAGTTGAATGCAAACCTCCTGGCATTGGAGAGGAACACTCGACAGAAAGATCGGTCTTCGAGGATACTGCTCTGGCTCGCACTCTGGATCACTCAATCCGTTTGGAACACCTTCAAGTAATCGGCGAACCGGGCACCTATAATGATTCGCTAAGAGAGGAAATCTGCAAGCATTTGCAAAAGAGATGTCTCAAGAGTCTTGACTTCCCCATGCCCAGGAGAATAAAAAGTGATCTAGACAATTTCCGCAATGCGAAACGTCGATTGAGCTTGCGACTGGCACAATACAACGCCGCCGCCTTCACCAAGACTGATTATCCAGCCCTCCCACGCATAACGCTCACCAGAAGTTCCTATCAGAGACATTTCACCAGTATTATCGACCGAATGATTCGTCCAATTCTTTCGAAAGAACTGTCAAAGAAATGACTTCCGAGCCCATTATCAGACACCAATGGGATTGGGACAAAGCCATCTTTGTTGAACTCGAATCCGATGCTGCTGAAATGATCGAGCCGATCTTGGACATATGGCACCGCTATCGTGAGGGTTTCGAGGAGATGCAACAGTTTTTCGAAAAGGTCGAGAAGGTTCAGAACTTCACACTGAGCCAGTCTCTGAGCATTGAAGAAGAGTTCCAAAACTTGAACAAAAAGATGATCGACATGTATCAAAAGTTGAGATACACTTTGGTATAGGATCAAACAATGCCATGACGCTGCCCAAAGCAGCAGTATTGTTAGCGTGTTGTTGTCACCTGCCGTCAGGATATCTAGAGAGCAAACAAGGAAAACCCATCGTCTCCATCATCTCCATCGTTGCCTCCAGATTCACTCCGGTGCTTGTAATGCTTTCTCTGTCTCTTATCTCTGACATCTGCGCGTGGTGTAGGCTTGGATCTTAAGCTTGACGCGACATGTGATGCTTTGGTCGGTTTGTACTTGGGATTCTCCGCAAAGATTGACCGAAGTACCCATGACTTTTCCTTTGTCGCTGGATCTTTGCGTGAGTCTTTACTTGAGTCCGGATTCGAGGCGACAGTTCGAGGTTTGACGTTACTGAGGGAAGTTTGTTTGCGAGATGGTTCTGGCGGATTCGAGTCGACGAAGTCTTCTGTCTTTTTGGACAAATCTCCGGCAGGCTTTTGCTCAACTTGCGATAAGAGAAGCTCGTCATCGTTATCTTGATGAGCTGAGCTTGCCTTTGCTTTGATATCCGTTGGACCCCACGTCTTGCCAAAGCAGCTCAGGACTTCTGGCTTGTCACCTTTCCGTAGGATACCTGTCTCATCCACAGTTCCGATATAGTTTTCCAGAAAGTAAGAGAGAGGCCTTCTGATCGTCTTCCACTCTCGCGAAAACTTTTTAGTTCCCATGATTTGGATGTCCAGAATTTCATGACTGACAAATGAATAGTCTGAAGTGTGTTGGGAATGGTGTAGCTCATAGTTGATGATTGTCTGATCACACCATTGATCATCTCTGCTGAAGAGTTTGATCTGAAAGGAACTTACAGCTGATCTACCACGAATGTAAACCAAATACGGTTTGCTTCGCAACTCGGGAACCATATTATCGCGTGCTCGTGGCCACCACTGAGAAATAATTCGCAAGAAATTATCGAAACTCAGGGTCTTTCCTTGTGACATTCCAAAACAGAGTGCGCTGGATGGAACAACAAGTGTTCCATCGTACAGTGTCGCCGATACGTGGGTGCTAGGATCTTCCTCCAAAGTGGCAGGTGTGTCGGTAATCTCTGGGCCCCTCTTGCTTAGGGGAGGCTGAATTTGCTCTTCGTTCATCGACACGACATCGGCGTAGTTCTTGCTCTTTGTCGTATCCGTGACAAGCTGGGAGTTATCGGATTCGGATTTGGCTCGTGGTTTTGTATGACGAGCCTCTCTTGGCGGTAGCATCCTCGTTGAGAAGTCTTTGTGACGATTAAGCTTGAGAATGAGCGGATGAGTCTTTGATTGACTTTGCTGTACCACATTTCCTGCCCCATCCATGAACCCGACGTGGTTTTTGAGACACGATTTCAAGTATTCCCGTAGTGGTTGGTCTTGCTTGCTACGGGCGTTGAACATGACTTCCGACATCTCTACCTGTGATGTTCCAAAGGAACCGTCGTTCGAGACGAGGATTTTATGGACGCTTTTGGAGAGGCTTTTGTCCGGAGCAAAACTCATCCTCCAAACGTCGACCAAAAAGGAGTCGTTGCTGGTGTCCACTTGCCTGGAACCATTAGCTTGATTGATATCAAAACGCAGGAGGGCACATACCTTATTTGAACAAAAGTCATAGCATCGCTGTTGTCAGGAGCGAGGAGCGAATGGCTGTCTATTCGTTGCCACCACTGCCAAAGTACTGTGGCCTTTGTCAGGAACCCTTCGAGGGTCATCACCATGACAGAACTTGGACTGACAATGGTGTGTGTAGCCAGATCGAACGACATTGGATTAGGCGGCCTCGTTGTGCACTCACGAAGTCCAAACTGCTGCTCAAATCTTTCCATCTCGTGAGCTAGAGGATGAATGATAGAAGGGTCAAACATATTCAAAGAGCTGGCATGGTCCACAGCGCCCACATAGTTCTTTAAAGCTCTGAAGAGACCTGCTCCAGTTCCATTTCTCCAGGAGTTAGTCTTTGTGTCTGGTATGAAGCATCGAAGTACCCAGGCATTGGCTCTACAAGGCGAATGTTCGTCAGGTACGATTAATTCGTATATCAAGCGCGGCCGTGTGCCGGTGCCAACACCAATGTCCCACACATTGACCGAGAGGAAACCATCACGAAATTTCCCTTCCCGGATACCAAGTCCAATGTTCTGCGCAGGCAATCGTGAGGACATATCCCGAGAATCCTTTCTCCATAATCCATCGACGATCATGACTAAGTCTTTGAACCCATTGAGATCGATCAGACCGTCCCAGAGGAACATTATCGTTCCATCGAAGAGAGATGCCGAAAAGAATGTTCGGTCACGGCGTCGGCCTCCGTCGAAATGTTCCGTCTCAGGCTCCTGTGTTTCTGTGCAGCTCTGGGTCGTAGTTGGTGAGATTGTCGAGAAGCTCGAAGTCGAATTCACATCACGTTTCGCAAGGCGCAATATTGTGTCCGACCCATTAGACTGTCCGGGATCAGTGACGTTTCCAGTCTTGTCTCCAATGTTGGATGCTGGATCTTTGCCAGCTATCTCATCATTCGTCGCAAGCGGCAAGAAGCCCAACCATCATGCTGGATGTACTTGAGGCCCATATTCACTTTGACGATACTGAAGGCCTTGTTGATAATGATGTCGTGGGTTCCTTAGAGCTCTTCTCAAGAATGCGCATCGTAACATTGAGAGAGATGTGCCGCCTATCTGCAGACATGTTTCGCGCATGTCAGGATTAATAAGAAACATTTTGAGTTTGGTTGTGCTTCCGACGGCGCTTGAAGATGGTCTGTGCATAGAGACGTTGCTACCAACACCCTCCTTCTCCAGACCCCCCGTCTTACACTCCTGTCCCTTCTCCCTTCTCCTTGGTATGGCTATACCTTCTACCAGACAGGCTCTCGTTTCTCATTGGTTTCTCACAATTAGATGACTTCGACCCATCCAAGTACTGTCCGCAAGAAGAAGACATCATGCACTGATAGCAGCTCTCCGACGTACTTCATGACCGGAGTCTGGAAATGGCTGTGATTTACCAAGTCCCGACTAACGTCCACAACTCCTACAGCAAGCTACACGCAATGAGAGACTTCGGCATGAACCTGATAGACGTCATTATGGACTTTCTGTCTAAGGTGAGAGCTAATGTGCTGACAGAGTCCAGGATGTTTCTGCTTTTTGTACATGCTTCAAGGATTTTCCCGTCCTTCTGCCTGCTTGCAGGTGTGCGCCTCAAAATCATGAAAGGACAATCAGCGGCTTTGTAAGATCGGCATGAATGTTCGTCCGGTCCTTATAGAACAGCGGCTCGAATAATCATCCATCTGTGGTGTCGAGACACTCTGGAAGCAATGTTTGTCAGCGAGGCTCAAACCTGCAGCTGACAAACCCCAGCTCTGTCCAATCACAGCAACGCTTGCATTCCACAGGTATCTCTCCGGCCACCAAAGTTCTGACCCCCTTGTACCAAGCTCCGTCTGCTATTGCTAAACTCCATGGCTTGTATTTTCAGAGACTCCGACTTGCTTGGCATGCTTACTGAATACGTTCGCACGCAATCAACAGCTTTGTAAAGTTGAAGATTAGTTTGTGAGTATATATGTAGGTGACACATACAAGCATCCACCATTCCTCTGTACCATTATCATCACAGCGAGACAACAAAGTCTTCCTTGTATCAGTTCATTCATCCTATCCCAGAGCTCTATCTAGCCGACCGGCATGGATCTCATTCGAGACGCACCACTCGGACAAGTCATCCGCTATCTGACAGGAAACAAACTGCTTCAATATCCTGAAGAGAAGTCTGGATTCGAGTGTCCAAGTTGCTACGCACACCCGGGCACTGAGAAGGCAGCTAGTCGACAATCCACGACAGCTCCTTCACTTTCGTTCATCGATGGTTCGCTCGAGAAAGAGCTCGAAGAAGACTTGACCGAGCCGAACAACAACCTCCACCTTACGCGAACAGAGACTGATCGAAGTCGCCACGAATTAAGCAAGACCAACACCGCCAGATCTGCTCTATCGCGAGTCGGATCGCGAATTGCCTTAGAGCAATCAAAAACCAGAGCAGATCTCGAGCAAGCTTTCGCCATCGCTTCCGAATCGAATCCCTCAACACCTGAGCGTGTCCAGCCTGTCCGTACTGCAGATGGAACCGTTCTGGTTGACTGGTACACCACTAATGATCCCGCAAATCCTCAAAATTGGACGAAGACGAAGAAAGGCATGGTCACAGCCCTGATCTGTATTTACACCACTGCAGTCTACACAGGCTCGGCCATCTACACTCCGTCAGCCGAGGGTGTTATGCATGTCTTTGGCGTTTCGGCGACCGCAGCATCTCTCGGCATAGCCCTCTTCGTTTTCGCTTATGGTCTTGGACCTCTGATCTTCTCACCACTTAGTGAGATCGCATCAATTGGCAGAAATCCTCCATACATCATCACCTTCGCCATCTTCACCATCTTGTGTGTTCCCACGGCTCTGGCTGATAACTTCGCGGGCTTGATGGTGCTGCGATTCTTGCAAGGCTTCTTCGGTTCTCCCATCCTGGCAACTGGTGGTGCTAGTCTCCAAGACATGTTTTCACTTATCAAGCTGCCTTACATTCTCTGTTGTTGGGCAGCTGCCGCTTGTATCGGTCCTGCTCTTGGACCGATCATCTCTGGTTTCAGTGTCGCGGCTATGAACTGGAGGTGGTCTCTGTGGGAGATGTTGTGGCTTGCTGCCCCTGTCTGGCTCATGCTCTTTGCCTTCCTTCCCGAAACGTACCCAGAGAACATCCTGTTGCGTCGTGCCCGGCGTCTCAGAAAACTCACAGGGAACCAAAACCTGAAGGCTCAGTCTGAGATCAATCAGGCCTCCCGGAGCTTTGGAGATGTTGTCTTCGAGGCTTTGATTAGACCTGTGCAGCTCATTGTGCTCGATCCTGCTATCGTGAGTTGAATTTGAGGTGTATCGTCGTCAACTATGTGCTCTTTGCTGACTAAGGCTCCGTTTAGGCCTACGCTGATCTCTACATTGCTCTCTGCTATGCAATCTTCTACAGCTTCTTTGAAGTCTTTCCGCTAGTTTACATGTAAGTCGAGCTCCTGATCGCTGTTCTACAGAGTCAATCTCTCACGGAGATGACATGTGCAACAACCGCCAACTTCGTACACGAGAACAATGCTAACCTTTACCTCAGGGAGCGATACGGCTTCAACGCCGGCGAAACTGGTCTCATCTTCCTCTCAATCGCAGTAGGCGTCGTCATCGCCATCGCCGCATACTACGCCTACCTCTACTACGTCGTCGAACCCGAGATCCGACAAAACGGCCTGGGGGCTCCAGAACGCCGTCTGATCCCCGCTCTCTTCTCCAGCTTCCTCGTACCCATCGGTCTTTTCATCTTCGCCTGGACCGGAGATGGTCACATTCACTGGATTGTCAGCTGTGTCGGTATCGTGTTGAACATGATCGGAGTTTTCATTCTGTTCCAATGCGTGTTCGTTTACCTCGCGTTTTCTTATCCGATGTTCGCTGGTAGTCTGTTTGCTGGCAACGATACTGCTAGATCTACGCTTGCTGCCGCCGCCATCCTGTTTTCAAGACCTATGTTCTTGAATTTGGGGATTGGGCCTGGTGTCAGTTTGCTTGCTGGACTGACTACACTGTGCATCGGCGGTATTTTCATACTGTTCTTCTACGGCGACAAGTTGAGAGCGAGAAGTCGATTTACCGCCAAGTAAATTCGGAAAGATGATTGTTGTGGATATGGAGTTGGAGGATGTGGAGAAGGATGATAATGAGAAAAAGGCTCTAATGGGTTATACATAATGTTGAAAATGGAAGGATACACGGTACTGAGGGGATAGAAGGACGACGTAATGGGATAATCGATGATGATTCTAGAGTTCGATAGATACGACAGTCTTTTCCATATGCTCAAAGTCTCAAGCTCCATTCTCGCTGCAGGAGAAACGCGTGGTGATGTGTCTGTCAAGAGGCACGATACTTGCTGAACACACTGTGTTTGGCTCTGGTATTTGGATATACTGTGCAATTCTACAGCTGCAGATTGTCAAGCTCAAGCACAAAGACAAGGTGTGGGAGCTTGTATCTGAGACTCGAGACCTATCGGATGTTGAAGGTTTCTTGCAATAAGGCTGCCGCGTACAGAGCCTGACACAAATACCTACCCGAGGCCAGAATTGAAAATCGATTGACCTTGTCGTGTATCCCAGGACTGGTAGTTGTTGAAACCTATCTATGGCCCGAAGAAGAGACGCGAGACATCAATCTCAGCCTGCCGGGAATTAATTAATTGATGTCGGACATAATCGACCAAGAGGCACGAATAGCCATGTACGCGTAGCATCAACCATGTTCGTATATGTCCTTAGAGCCTGACTATGATGACTAAAGCGACGCTGTATTGGGGTATTGTAGATTTCGAGGTTCTCCTGGATGTGAAGCCAATCGTGGATCGAGACGCCAACGAGTCAAGCGTCAATCGTTATAGGCGAAGGATGCAAGATCACAACTCTGAATAAGAATATAGAATCATGGTTGTTAAGTTTTCGACTGAAACGTGGCATCCACTTCAGGAGAGAAAGTCCATGGGAATGTAGACGTGTCGGTTTCGGATAGTATGGCAGATTTGCGGTGTGTTGTTTCTTGTAAACAGCTTTTGTTAATAAGAACAACACCGTCGCGTGTTCTCACCTATGTTGACTGCCGTGTGTCCTCCACCGGCGCTCGGTCCTTTGGCTAGACAACTAGGAGGGCGGTGGACGCTGTCTAGTTTCAGTGAGTGGATGTTCTCAAGTTCAAGTAGTGCGATGAATTGCTTGACATCATCAACGTTGTGGGTTTTGAGTTGTCCACTGCTGCACGTCGTGGATGGAGACTGATGGTGCACGCACTTGTTTTGTCCAAGTCTTGGTTTGTGGATCCCCAGATCCAAGATCGGTGGATTTCGGCCAGATCGACAACCTCTTTTCAGGAGTCGGCCTTCTCACCTGGACTGACGTACAGTAAAAGATAGAGCCGCAACAGGCCGAGTAATAATCTCGTGCGAAACTTGGAGAACCTATCATCTCCTTTCCAGGTCATGGGACGGGGATTGCAATTGAGACGAATTGCTGAAAAGGATTCGGAGCGGCTGGACCAATTCCCAGCAACTCGGTTATCATCTGAGATTTTTATTATTGCGCTTTGGTTAGATTGGGGTTATTTTGGCGCCAACTCTGCAAGCTCAGGTCGTTGAACAAGCACAGCATTTCGGTCGGGGAAGCTGTCCGCATTACCGCACTCGTCAATGTGGGATCTCCAGCTTCGTGCTAAACAAGACCATGGATGGAGGCTGGAGTGGATGACCTGAACCACGGACCTCGACTATTTGCACACTGGATCCTTCGTGAACCACAGAGCGGGTTTCGGGGACCATGCCAATAGTCGGGTTGAACACCATCGGATTGTTGTATCCTGGTTGTCTGAGGCGGATACGGGCCGATGCAGTTTGTAGATTCGAGATATCGGGAAGCGTTTTGAGTTGATATCGGTGGCCGCCTTGTGCATGATACTCTCAACTTACACCCAACCTTCCATGCAATGATAGACGCTGTCAAGGACATCAAACAACGGGGGGCGGCATGCAGGGCCAAAAAATGTGTAGACCTGTCACCGCTCTCGTCGCATAAACAATAACATTAGAAGGACATGTGCCTTGCATTAAGGACATCAATTTTTAGAGTTCTTGATAAAGCTGCGACCCGCGGGCACTATTCCGTGATACACCCAAAAGAGGTGAGCTGCATGTAGGTAAAATTTGTTCCAGCCTTCAGGTGAATGAGAAAAGCTTCGGACATGGGTGGTAAAAGTCGCACGGCATCAAATGCACTTGCAGCGCGTAACGCAACATATGCTTTGCTTGTCTTTTCTTGTCGTGTTGCATATGTACGACGTTGAATTTTTCTGGGCAACAGGTCGTCCGAGAGATGCTTGCTCGGCTAGCTACACTTTGTGCACAGTAGACACCTACCGTGTCTTGCCCACTCTTGTGCAAGCGCTTGCTCATGACAAGTGACATTGTTGACAGCGTCTGTAGTTGAGAGATAGTGTCGGATAGTGTCGACTAACCCAGGTCTCGAGTTTGAGATGATTGCGCGATTCCAGCGTCTCGGGATCAGCAACGCGCTCTGGCATGCATACCATCGGGGACCCACGCGCCATCCAACGGTGCGCGTAATCTTAACACAGCAACCGCCGCTCGTTTAGCTTTTAGCCCTCTACAACCCGACAACCAGGTAAGAAGTAGCCAGCAACCGTCGCTATACAGCCATTGCTGAGGTGCGTCCGAGTCTACCGCACGATACATGCAAAGTCATTCCGAAGATCGCAGCAGAAGAAGTTTCTCGTGCGAGGAAGCTGCGTTCCCTCGAGTTGACGACGCAATGGCCGAGGGCTCTGTCAGCTCCACCTCTCCCGCGACTCCACTCGTTTACTCGTGGCTTCGAACTTTAACCTCTTCGCACTTCTGTAAAAAGTCCGCAGTTGCGCAGGGCCAGTGCTTGGGCACCTCCCCTCTCGGGTTTCGCTTGTCATGATAGCGCAAAGTAAACAAGAAGCGCCGTGGTAACAACAGACAGGTACCTTTTGCTTCGCGAAGCCGGGGCCTGTGGTTGACGCCGATGTGCCCGCGTGTGGAAGTTGGAAGTTGACCGATCGGTTCAGTGCTCACGAGGCACGGCAACACCCTCTTCCCTCCTCCATAGTGCCATGCGGCCGCCGGCTGCAGGAACACCTAGCGTGATGGGCATTGATGAGGGTGGCTGACTGGGGGGGCCAGGTTTTGACTCCTCTCCAGATTTAGCCTACCACTCACGGATCCTCTGTCATCATTCGGCTGACGTTTCCTGGTCGTACACGCTCCACAGTGGTGTACTTTTGCGCCGTGCAACCTGTCTTGCAGGCACAACATTGGCTTGCATTTTACCATTGGGCTTTTCTCTTTTTCTTCCCTCTCTCATTCTCTTACAACCTGTCTCTTCTTGTGTATCCCATCTTGTGTCTGTCGCTATCGAGTCTCGTCACGCCGTCCACAATCACGAGCAACAATCACAATCACAACCATCACCTCGGCCTCGACCTCGACCTTGCCAGCAAACAACTTCTCAAACATCAGTCTGCTCATGTGGTCATGAATTATCTCCCGGACTAGATGGCTCCAAAGTGGTTTTCGCAAAGCGATGACCTTTCCTATCAACAATCAGATCCCATGGCTTCCACAACAACAGAACCGACTCCCAAGAAGGCTTCACGCCTGTCAGCAACGTTTGGCACCGACTCCAGACCTTGGAATTTCATGAGCTCCTCCTCAGACCGCAGTTCATCGTCTTCTAGAAAACGGCTGTCACTGTTCGGCGCACGCAACTCCACCGCTTCATCAGCAGACGTCTTCTCGTCGGGTCATTCTTCGCCTCGAGATTCCGCTTTCGTTCAATCTGGTCGGCCTGAATTTTCTCCTCGTCCCGAGTCTCGCTTCAGCATCGATTCTAAATCAACAGCGGTTGCTCTACCCACCCCCACCGACAGCTGGCGATCATCAATTTTCTCCCGAAGGCGCTCGGCCAAATCTTCCAAGAGCTCGGAATCGAAGGATGAACCCCTTATGCGATGGCTCCGTACTGACAGTCGAACTCCTGGCTGGAGACGCGAGTCCACGGACTGCGAAAGAGAGCATGACTCAGAAGAAGCCTGTAAGTTGGGTGCACGGATGTTTTTGACATGCGAAGACTAACGCCTGCCGACAAGTCTACCAGACATTGAGAAAGAAGAATATTTCGGCACCATTCAACTTCCAGCATGTCACACACACACAGCAAGAACAGCTTCCGCAATTGGAGTCTGTAACCGATAGCGAGCTCGTGTCTGAGTTTTGGGCTGCTTCAGCCTTCCAAGCACCCAAGAGCGAGCTCCGTGGCATTAAAGCAGACCCGGTCGACAGCAGCTTTCGTGTTCGCGCGAATGAGAGAAGACCCTCCACCGCCTCTTCCGTTCGCTCCGACCCTTTTGCTTGCAGACATCGCGGCTTGAGCTTCACTTCATCGGTGCATGAGCTCGACAGCACTCCCCGCACTCCACAGGATGTCGAGTCTCCTCTGGATGAAAGAGCACGTTCATTATCACTCACCTCAAGGTCGCACAGCTTCTCACGTCTAGATCTGCCATCTAGAGAAAGGCTGGCCGCTTTGGGTGCTGAGCAGAGAGAGCCTCCCACTATGCTCCATCCTGCTCTGCGTGGACAGATGACTCCGCCTACAGTGGAGCGCACCTCCAGTCAGCCCCAAATCTTCGAGCTCCCTGGAACCAGTCTCGAATCTGTTCCTGAGGAGATGGAAGGCTGCGGTCCCAGCCCAGCGAAACTTCCTCGAGCAAAGGCTATGCTGGACCTCTCACCCCTCGCATCTCCCAAACTTTCTCCACGATCATCGCCGTCTCTCAATTCAACTGCTCGTCAAAAGAATGGTCTCGTCTTCACACCGTTCCCCATCGGCAATGCTTTTGCACAGGCACATGGAGGTACTGGCGTAGAGGTGCCAAGGACTTCTTCCGAAAGCCGCCTTTCGTTCAGCGTCGATGGAAATGTCCCAAGCTTGACTTCTGGCGAGTCGTGGGAGAATGACATTGACTTCTGCTATCTGGTTGAGGCTGAGTCGTCCTGTGACTTTGACTGGGAGTCTGTAAGATCGAGTCGTAAGGGGTCCGCCTCTTCAGCTCGCAGAGACTCAACTACTAGTGTCTCTGTTCAGCGCGCCTCGTACAGTGACCCTTCGCGCAGAGCAAGCATCAAATCTCAGCCAGATGTTGAAGCACTATTCGCCGACTTTGATGGAAGCTCGACATTTGTCAAGGACCAAACTCGCCATGATTCTCCTCAGATGTCCGTATCGCGTGCCGACTTGAGCCCTATTTTGGAATCACCAGCCAAGGTGACCACTACCAACAGCAGTTCAGATACTGTCAGCCCGACCAAGCCATCTCATACTCGCTCTATCTCTTTGGACGACAATGTCAAGTGCGGCCACTCTCTGGATAGAAGCGCAAGATGGTCGATTGCATCACCCCTCTGCCTTCCAGAAGACGCTAAGCGTCGCGGTATTACCTTTACGCATCCGGTGTACAAGTCGCGAGCAGTTCGCATGTCGGTACCTGCGTCGTTTGCTGCACCTCCGTTGCCTCCACCAAAGACAGCCCTACCACCTTTACCCGCACAGCAACCCGCACAACAACCCGCAAAGCCTGTCTCGCCACCTCTTTCACCCACTTCGACATGGCCTAGTTCCTTCCCAACCATGCGTAGACCTTCTTCCGCACAGGATCGGGCAATCCTTCAAGCTGCCGGTCGCTTTGTCAGAAACGGCCGTGCATCCAGCAGACCTACCACACCCAGCCGTCTTTCGCATGTCCAGCATGCCTTCCGCAATTCTCCCTCTATGGCAATGGACTCCCCCACCACGCCACCAAAGACGACAGCCACCGATTTCAAGTACGGTGGAATCTACCCCAGTCCGCCAATGTCTCCGCCCGAGCAACACCAGGGTTTCCAAGACTACCCAGCTTGGATATAATGGAGCAAATTCTTGGGGATTTTACAGTTGCGCTTTTTTCTTTTTTTCACGTTTATGATCACACGGCCGTCTACGAACAAGAATATTCAAAAGTCATATGGACATGATTTTGCTGGTTTTTAGCGGATACCCAACCCAAAGCGCGGAGCAGCATGGGGGTGTTTAATTTTTGGATAGTCAGGAGAAAGGGCATATGCATACAGAAGATGCAAATACCAACTACTTTGTCACAACATGATCATCTCCTTGTAAAGTAACGTGTGAGCAGGTGATGTATTCAGCTGAGCAAAGTTGCCATGTGGAGATCGGCACAGCGACCAGCTTGTCACTGCCTTGTTCCGTGGTTTGCTGTCAGGCTGCGAAACTTTACCGGACATTGAGTAGACCACCGCATGGCAGTGGCAACATGAAACTAGACACGCGAAGGAGGAGCAAAAGTCTGAGTTTCTTGTTCCATACTTTGTGACTATGTCAGACGCGTAGCAATCATTCTACGGGCTTGATTGAATTCGGGTCAGGGTGCAGAGTTTGACAAGCAGGACTTGGTCGTGGTTTGGCATGGAGCAAGCTTGTCTCACAGAATCACAATACTGAGGCAAGTCACAGAACAGAATGAAACAATATAGGCAAGCGACGCGTAAGCTGTAGATTAATTCGGGCAGTGTATAGAAAGGAGAAGAAAATTGGTAAGAGTAAGATTAAAATACTAGAATCAATGGTCGAGAAGAAATGAGGTGCCGGCTTGCCTGCCCCTCTTGAATTGTGGAGAGGCATTGGGCCTTAAGGCTTTCGGGTTTATTTACCTTTAACCTTACGAGGGGTCTTGTTTCCTCACTTGCATCTCACCGCTTTCGACGACTCTGCATACATAGCACTCTGGACCGAGACATAATATCGAGCGCAGGATTATACCTCTCTTTGTATAGAGGACGTGTCGCGAAGAGCATATCTAGCGTCTCCCGGCTTGTTAACCGCCGGCGGGTGTTGATTCAGTCCCCTTGCGACAGGGCGCGCCAGCCATGGCTGTGCTGCTGGAACAGAGCTGGGTGAAGGTGCAGGAGAAGACGTTCGGTAAATGGTACCAACAAGCCAACCTCTGCGCGACCGAGATGGACAAAGAGCTGACTGAGGATTGCGACACAGGCTCAACAGCAAGCTCCAGGTCCGCAATGTGCAGATCAAGGACCTGGTCACTGACCTCTCCGATGGCGTGAGTCTTGTGTACCTCAAACAAACAGGCTCCAATCTGACCGCCGTATACAGGTCATGCTCATCCACCTCCTTGAAATCCTATCCCAAGAATCACTAGGCCGCTACGCATCCCGCCCGAAACTGCGAGTTCAACGATTCGAGAACGTCAACAGAGCGCTGGACTTTATCAAGGGCCGGCGCATCCAACTAACGAACATCGGCGCAGAAGACATTGTCGACGGCAATCGGAAGATCATCCTCGGTCTCATCTGGACTCTTATTCTCCGCTTCACCATCAGCGACATCAACGAGGAGGGCTTGAGCGCAAAAGAAGGTCTACTGTTGTGGTGTCAAAGAAAGACGGCATGCTACGACGAGGTCGAGGTCCGAGACTTCTCGTCAAGCTGGAATGACGGTCTCGCTTTGTATGTGAACCCCTGCCGACAAAGCATCCCCTGAAACAATACTAACCACCACCTTTCAGCTGTGCACTACTCGATATCCACCGTCCCGACCTCATCGACTATGACAAGCTCGACAAGAAGGATCATCGTGGAAACATGCAATTGGCCTTCGACATTGCTTCCAAGGAAATCGGCATCCCGGACCTGCTCGACGTCGACGACGTTTGCGACGTTGCGAAGCCTGACGAGCGTTCGCTCATGACATACATTGCCTACTGGTTCCACGCCTTTTCCGCCATGGAACGTGTCGAGAATGCAGGAAGACGTGTTGAGAAGTTCGTCTCCAACATGCAAGGAGCCTGGGAGATGCAGAACAGCTTTGAGCGCCGTATGAGGGAGCTCCTTCGCCAGATTTCCGACCAGCAGAAACAATGGAAGGAGGCCACTTTCGAGGGCTCCTACACCGATGCCAAGATGCAGAGTTCCGAGTTCATGGGATACAAGCGGAACCAAAAGAGAAAGTGGGTTGCTGAGAAGAGTGACTTGGTCGGTCTATTGGGCAATATCAAGACGAAACTCAGCACATACCGCTTGCGGCCATATGAACCACCACCGGAGCTCAGTCTCGCTGCACTGGAGGCGGCTTGGGCTGGATTGATGCAAGCCGAAAAGGAGAGGAGTAGGGTCATCAACGAGACGATCCGCGACATCAAGAACACCCTCCGAAGAACCTTTGCCGACAAGGCCAACGACTTTGCCCTCGCTCTACACACACTAAGCGTGAGCATCTCAGGACTTGAAGGCGAAGTCGAAGACCAACGAGAGCACATTACCAAAATCTCGGAATCAGTACCACCCCTCGACGAATATCTTACAATCATAGGACGCTTGGATGAACAATGCGAGGAGGCCAATATTGAGGAGAATGACTTTACAACATATACATATGACGAGCTCGTCTACGAATTGGGCCTGGTCAAATCGAGTGTGCAGAAAAAGCTAGCCTTCTTGGAAAACCAGATGGTGGCGCGCAGCATGACCAACCTCACGCCCATCCAGTTGGAAGAGTTTGAATCCGTCTTTAGACATTTCGATCGCGGTGGCAGCAACTCTTTGCAGGAACTTGAATTCTCGGCGGCGCTTGCTAGTTTGGGACTCGTGTATGATGAGGATGAGATGCATGAGCGATTCCTGGAGGTCAGCAATGGTCCTGGTGGAACCGTTAGCTTCGAGCAATTCATTCGCTTCATGGTTGAAGTGACTGAAGATCAGTACACGGCGGAGCAAGTGTTTGAAAGTTTCCGTGAGGTCGCAGATGGCAAGGTACGTGGCTTGTGTCGACATCATGGAGGTAATTGACTAACATACTCGACAGCCCTATGTCACCGAACTCGATCTCAGACACTCACTCATTCCGGATGAACTAATCGAAGACTTGGTCAAGACGATGCCCCAACACAGCGGCCCAGACCTGCAAGAAGACCGTGATCTGGAAAAGTACGACTACATCACATTCATGCAAAAGTACATGGGCGGCGCAAAACCCGACGCCAATGGCGAGTAAGAGCGTCAGTGCAGATGAAAAGATGCAAACGCAGGATCGTGACTTGCACACAAACACACACATTTCCTGCAAAGAAGACGATCATACACACAAATGCATAACCAGCGAAAGGAGTTTTCTCAAAGGGGAAAGCTTTTTCGAAAGAGATATTGATTTGCATAGCGGCAGGCTTTGGTTTGAGTCTGCATGATACAAAAGGCGAGCGAGAAATTCTACTGTATATTCTGTTCCAAAAGCCATGACTTCTGCTCTGAAAGTGAGATGTCAAAAAAGATGCACAAATGTTTTCCCATCACACACAAGCAATGAAATAAAGTGAAGAGGGATGTGCCGGGCTACGGGATGGGCGGAGTTTAAGCTTTGGCGTGGAACAGAGAGTGGGTGTTTCACATGCGACTTGATATGCCTTGATATAGGGCATTATCACCATAATAAGCTTGGCTTGTGTTTCATAGAGAAGGAAATCATTCCAAGTAAAGAGGTAGGCTGGCCGGATTAAGAAGGACAAAGAAGAGCAGGGCATTTGTCAAGGAAAGCAGGAGGGGTTGCTCGTAAGGCGGCGATGCATGGGAAAGCCACTGCGGGAAAGGGTTGGCCGTTCAGGGGCCGTTCGTGTGACGTTGTTTGGACGGAGCATGGCAGAATGGATGTATGACTTTTCATTGTAGGAGATAGTAATCACCATGAATGAGTAAGATAAATGTCAAGATGTTTGGACAGAGAATGAGATGAACATTCCATGGCAGAAGTAGGCAGAAAGTGAAGAGGAGCCAGATATGCATGTCGAGGCCGTCGCGCGATAAAGGCGGTGAGGCACGAGTGCACGGACGTTTTTGTCGCTGGGACGAAACAGCAGTCAAGGCATGGCGGCTTGCTGTGAGAGACTCAGACAGCCCCTCGATCTTTTTCACAATCTCTCCAACCGTCGTCGACTCCCTCGTTTATCTCAACGTCTGCAGGCAGAGCCAAAAACCTGTTGTTTGTCCACCGTCCTTGCAAAGAAGTCGCTGGACGAGACAGTTGTTTGCGCACTTTCATCATCGCTGCCAGCACAGGGGCCAACTCGTCGCCGAACCATCTCCGCACCTGCAACTCAAGACACGCCCAAACACAACGTTACACGACACCACCACGACAAGTTCGCGCATTTCAACAGCCCACCACGTCTGGTCAACGGCTGCCGATCTAAGTCTTGCGCCACGTCCGAAGAAAAAAGACGAGTCCAGGACTGAAGCGCTTGCTTATACCGACACACAATGTCGCAGCCACACGGGTATGTCTAGAGATCGTGAGAGATCGCTGTACACAATGCTCACACACAGGTGCAGAATCTACTCAGAGGGCTCCTTCATGAACCCAGGACCTGCCCCTCGTCCTCCCACCGATCGTCCTCGTCTAGCTCTCACCCCCAACGTTAACAATGTCGCCGGCAACATGAGCCAATTGAGTCTGCAATCGCCTGGCCTCGGAAGCTCCACATCTTCTCTCCAACGATCTATGACCGATTTCGGCTCGTCTCGCAATGAATCCTCGGCTGTCAAGTCTGGCTGGGCTAAAGTCAAGGAGGAGGGCGGTTTCATGAAGGGTGTCTTCTGGTCTGAGAAGTTCCTCGTCCTCAGAGAGAAAGCCCTCGACTTCCAGAAGAGCGACACCACTCCCAAAATCTCCTTCTCCATTCCTCTCAAGGATGTCTTGAACATTACCAGATCTGAGACCATCCCATACTCGTTCGAGTTGACTCGAGGCACACCCGGCAATGAGAAGATGGTCATTTGCAAGTTCGAGACCGACAACGACGTCTACGGCTGGATTGATGTCATTTACAACAAGAGTCCCACCATGGGCGGTGTCAGCCACCCCACTTCGTTCGCCCACCGTATCCACGTCGGCTTCGATCCTGTTACTGGCGGCTTCGTCGGCCTGCCTGTGGAATGGCAGAAGCTGCTTAACAGTTCGGCTCTCACTCAGGACGACATGGCTAAGAACCCCCAGGCTGTTGTTGAGGCTCTCGAATTCTACACAAGCAAGCTCCAGAAGAGAGCAGACGACCCCAAGCAACATCCCAGCCTGACTCCCACCCCTCCGATTGACGCTCACGGCAACAGACAGTTGGGCCATGGCAATGGCATCGCTCCTCCCCGTCCTCAACCTCCTGCCCAATACACCAGAAAGGAGAGCTACAGCTCTACCCGCAATGTCTCGCCTGCTGGTTCTCAGCCCTCCCTTTCGCGCACTAACACCGCGCCTCAGTACGACCCCCGCATCGAGGACGAGCGCAGACGCAAGGAAGACGAGAGACGTAGAATGCTCGAGAAGCAGCGCGCATACGAGGATGCTCAGCGCAGAGAGGCACAAGAGCTGGCAGACTATAACGCTAGTCTGCCCAAGCACAAGCTGCCCCTGGCTCAGCAAGAAATTGGCGGTGGCGGCTACGCCAGCGATCGCGATGCCAGCCCTGCATCCAGATACAACCCCTCCAGACCCGCTCCTCCTGCTCCTTCTTCATCAGGCCAGAAGGTCAACCCCGTCCGCCAATTGACCGCCCAGCGCCAGGCACCCACAGCACCTTCCGCCAACGGCTCATCTTCCATTCCCAGACCCAGCCCCTCTTCTCAGAGACAACAGTCGCCCAGCGACTCGAGAAAGCCCAGCGGCCAAGCAGGCATTGCTGGTGTTCACATGCCCTCCGGTTCGTCGCAGCAGAGAGAGCATTCTCCCGCCGCTCCCAAGCCGCTCAATGTCGCAGCCAAGCAGCCTACCGGCGCTCCCATGGACCCTATCAAGAAGGCCGAAATGGCACTTACTGCCGCCCCACCCAAGAAGGAGGAGCCCAGAAAGGATGTACGCATGTCAAGCATGACTGATGCTCAGGTTATGGAGAAGCTGCGCGAGGTCGTCTCCAAGGAGCGTCCTTTGGACTCCTACAACAAGCAAAAGAAGATTGGTCAGGGCGCTTCTGGTTCCGTCTACGTTGCTCGCATTCGTGAATCTGCCACTTCGCCCACTGCCCGCCAGCAATTGCGTGAGAACGGGCCTAGAGCTCAAGTCGCTATCAAGCAGATGGATCTCCGCAACCAGCCCCGCAAGGAGTTGATTGTCAACGAAATCATTGTCATGAAGGACAGCAAGCACCCCAACATTGTCAACTTCCTCGACGCCTTCTTGCAAGAAGAGAGCAACGAGCTCTGGGTTGTCATGGAATTCATGGAGGGTGGTGCGCTTACCGATGTTATTGACAACAACCCTAGCATCTCGGAACCTCAGATCGCCACTATCTGCCACGAAGTAAGTTTTGAGCCTTCGAACAGCATCGGAACCACAAGCTAACAAACATCCCAGACTTGCAAGGGTCTTATCCACCTTCACCAACAGAACATCATTCACCGTGATATCAAGTCAGACAACGTCTTGCTTAGCTCGCGAGGCAATGTCAAGATCACCGACTTTGGTTTCTGTGCCAAGTTGACCGAGCAACGCAGCAAGCGTGCCACCATGGTCGGCACCCCATACTGGATGGCACCCGAAGTCGTCAAGCAGAAGGAGTACGGCAGCAAGGTCGATATCTGGTCCTTGGGTATCATGGCCATCGAGATGATCGAGTCGGAGCCTCCATACCTTAACGAGGAGCCCTTGAAGGCACTGTACCTGATCGCCACCAACGGCACACCACGCCTGAAGAAGCCCGAGGCTCTTAGCAAGGAGTTGAAGAGCTTCTTGAGCGTCTGCTTGTGTGTTGATGTCAAGTCTCGTGCTACTGCCGAGGAGCTTGGTAGACACGACTTCCTCAAGACTGGATGCAACCCCAACATGCTCGCCGAGCTGCTGAGATTTAGAAAGCAGAGCGGCCACTGAGCGTGACGATTCGCATCAAACTTTGCATATACTCATGATACCCTAGCGCTGGCTTTTGCTTATATCGATACCACGACCGCTCGACTGGTCGACACCAATCGTCAGTGCGTACACTTGTGGAACCGTCAACCAAGCGAGATGGCGCTTCGCAAGCACAAAAGAAAAAACACCACAAATGATTTGGGGATATGAACAGCCATATGGAAAGCTAGCAAACGACGACCATGATGATGACGAAGAGGAGGGAGATCTTTCATGTTTGCCTTACATCCGCATCATCAAAAAGGTATCTCTTATTCTGTCTCTCGCAACATGAAGCGAGGAGCGAAGAGACGGCTGCTTTACACCATTTTCTTTCTACACTTCTTTAGCGGGACGTTTGGATGCATGATGAAAAGGGCCAAATGTTTCGCTGTCTTTTTTTCTTTTTTCTCTGGGGTTGCTTTTTCTTTACCTCTTTTCTCAGAATAGGTGATGGACGGATGAGAAGTCGAGAGAGAGGGAAAGTGCATGTAGCTGAGGCTGGGCTCGTACAATGGAGGACTCCATCTTAATCAGCCGGCGTTTGCAGGGAATGCTTTGGACAGGCATGGAGTCGAAAAGAGAGTTGTTTTTCGGGCTTTCAGCGCAGTTCTTTCACGCATTCAATTCACATTTTCCAAATTTCAAAAACTTGTTCGCCTGATAGATTGATCGACTCAAGAAGTGAGAGTGCAAGAGCTCGCTCAAGGGTAGCCGAAAGGCGCCAAGATTTCGACGCCCACCGAAGTTTGCGCGGGATGTCGACGCCGACGACTTTTTCCCCAAAGGTTGTCGATTCCCTAGCAGGTCAATCACAACCAAGATGGACTCTATTTTTGGTCTCGTACAGGCGCTGCCTGCTACCGACTCATGGGGCCCTCCGGTCACCACCGACACCCTTCGCGACGGTCTCCCGTACGCCCCCTTCTCCAAGGGCGACAAGCTTGGCCGCATGGCCGACTGGACCACTGAGGGCAAGGACCGTGAAGGCAGAGGAGGCAGACAACAATACGGTCGCAACTTCAGAGGTGAGGAAGATTCGAAGCCAGAAGCGCAGAAAGAGACTGTGAGATTGACAAGCTACAAACAGACCAGCCCTACGGCGCCGGCGCAGGACTCCAGACCGCACTCAATATCGAAGGTATTGGCGAGGAAGCCAGTTTCTCCATTGTCGACAACTCGCGCACTGCTGCTCGCCGCACTTTCGGCCGTGGCGGTGGTACCGTCTTCCGTGGACGTGGTGGTGCTCGTGGTGGCGCTGCTCAGCGCGGTGGCCGTGGTGGCACTTTCCAGCGCGTGGGTGGTGGCAGACCCGGACAACAACAATACGACAACCGTGGTGCACAGCGTGGAGGCCGTGGTGGCCGCAGAGGAGGCTGGAAGGACTGGGACAAGCCGCAACGCACTCGTGAGGCTTCAGTCCAGCCTCGCGATACCTGGAAGTTGCTCGAGGAGATTGACTTCAACCGTCTGATCAAGCTGAACCTGGACACTGGAGAGGGCGAGGATGTCGAAGACTACGGATTCCTCTACTACTACGACCGCCAGTTCGACAAGCAGCCCGGAGCACCCACCTCTTTCCGCAAGCTCAACGTTGTCGAGCGCGCCGCCTACAATGTCACCACCTCTCACGACCCCATCATCCAGGATCTGGCCCAGAAGGACGCCGCTTCCATCTTCACCACCAGCGATATCTTGTCCATGTTGATGTGCGCTCCCCGCTCCGTCTACTCATGGGACTTGATCATCACCAGACAAGGAAACAAGGTCTTCATCGACAAGCGCGAGGGCAGCAACGTCGACCGTGTCACTGTCAACGAGAACGCCGCCGATGCACCCCTCGAGACCTCCGAGGGCACCAAGGACACCATCAACAACGTTGGCGCCCTCATGGAGGAGGCCACCCACATCAACCACGTCTTCCCCATCCAGACCGTCACCGAGAGCCAAACGTCCAAGCGCGACATGGCCAACGAGCACCCCTTCTACAACCCCGAGGAGGAGACCGACCCCCCTGCCTCCAAGGCCTACAAGTACCGCAAGTTCGACCTTTCGCTCGAGGCCGACGAGCAGCCGCTACACATCATCGTCCGTACCGAGCTCGATGCCGTTGTCAAGAACGCCATCTCCGGCGAGGACCAATACCTCACCATCAAGGCTCTCAACGAGTTTGACAACAAGGCTATTGGCAGCGGTGGTGCCCTTGACTGGCGCACCAAGTTGGCTTCTCAGCGTGGTGCCGTTGTTGCTACCGAGATGAAGAACAACAGCTGCAAGCTTGCCCGCTGGGCCACCCAGGCCATTCTCGCAAAGGCCGACCAGATGAAGATTGGGTGAGTTTTTGAGAATTTACAATCATAACAACCGCAAAGCAAAGTGCTAACATATACTTCTAGTTTCGTCTCGCGTGTCAACCCCAAGACTGCCAACGACCACGTCATCCTCGGTGTCCTCGGCTACAAGCCCCGCGAGTTCGCCGCCCAGATGAACTTGAACCTGAACAACGGCTGGGCCATTGTCCGCACTTTCGTCGACATGGTCATGTCGCAAGAGGAGCAAGAGGCCAAGTTCGTCCTTGTCAAGGACCCCAACAAGCCTACCATCCGTCTCTACAACGTCCCTCGCGACACCTTCGAGGAGGAAGAGGAGATGGCCGGCATCGACGAGGAGTAAGCGTTTCTGTCATTTTCTTTACGAGGATGATATTTGGAGGGAAATGGACATGTGCTCCCGGGATAGAAAGGGGCATGGAGCCATTGTTGTGGAAAGTACAGAAAAAGCGAATGTTATCTTTTTACGACATGAATACTTTTTTTACTCTTTTATTTCTCTTGGACAGTTTGAGATGTGTCCATAGTGATATTCTTGGTAGAGCTACGTTTCAAAGGAGATGATTATTGGAACAAAGAGGGTGATACTGGCTGGAAGCGGTGGTCGGTGAGATGGCTTGGCAGTCGCAACGGTCGTCATCGTTCATGTGAAAGCAGCAATAATTCCACGTCCCACTTTCCATCTTTCTTGTATTGTTCTGTTCATACCATCGACATAGACATTCCTAGGACAAGATGGTGTTTCAAAGTCACGGACCGGTTTCTTTCACAAAGACGACGCTGTCGTACCCGGTGTATACAGCAGAGTTCGACCCTTACAACCGTGGTTTCCTCGTGGTAGGCGGCGGTGGTGGTCAGGGCCGCAATGGCGTCGCAAACAAGATTGTAAGCTACACTCGATGCCTCAGCAGTCGCGCGAATAGGATTAACATATTGCAGACTCTTCTGGACACGAGCAAACGCGCAACTCTGGACACGGCGGCTGAGATCGACCTCTCGAGCGACGAAGACAATGTCATCTCCCTGGGGACGCTGGCTTCTAAGGACGGTCTCATCACTCTAGCTGGTATCAACTCGTCGGAAGAGGATCAGAAGACTGGCAAGAACGAACACCTACGCACTTTCGAGATCAAGTACCCACAGAAGAAGCAGGCCTCGGATGAGAAACAGAACATCGGAACAGTTGTGGAAAAGCCGGATGGATCAATCTCGTTCGTTGGCAAGGCTGGCCTCTTCAAACCAGCTACTGGACCCAGACCAGAGACATACCAACGTCTGCTCAGACTTTCGCCAACATACAAGCGCGACTCGCCTAACAAGCGCATCGGAGCTGTTGCGACAGGACTGGCCAAACAATCCGAGATTGTCGTATTCGATGCCACAAAGACTCCTACAACCCAAGCAGATGTAATTGCACGTATCCCCATGCGTAACAATGATGAGGCTGCCGATCTGGACATTACTGAAATTGAGACGAATACCTTTTCTATCACCTGGGCCACTGATTACGATGTCTACGAGCAAACCGTCATGTACAACTTCGACACCAAGAAGGCAACATTCTCTCCTGCAAACCCGCGAAAGGTCTACTCGATGCCTCTTCGCGAAGATTCTAGCAAGCCTGCTCGCCCGAAGTACCGCGCTATCAGATGGTTGGGCCCTGAGGATGTGCTGCTCCTGAGCAACTTGCCTGGTCGTACTGGTGCCGAATTGAGCATTGTCCACTTCTACCCATCTGGTCCGGCGTTGAAGGTCAAGCAGAAGGTCCTGCCTGGTCATGTCAAGCAGGCCGTTGGTCTTGATGTCTGCAGCTTGGATGCTGATAAGGATGGCAACAAGCAAGTCGTCGTTGCCATCGCCAGCCACGACATCTCAATCCCCGTCTACACTATCGACTACAAGTCTGCAACCCACACCTTCGGCAAGTTCAAGCGCTTCACTACCCTCCGCGACGTACATCCCCAAACTATAACTTGTCTCCGCTTCTCTCCCTTCCACAGTCCCGTTCGCGGCCCTGCACCTGAACTGGATAGAAAAGGCAACCAGATTCCTGCTAAGAACCCTGTTCATCCTGGTCCTCAATACATTAAATTGTGCAGCACCAGTATCGGCAACACTGTCGTCGTGGATACTTTCGCTCTTCTCCCCTCTCAACCTGCAGATCGTCTGAGTCGTTATGTGCTCCTGCACCCTTCAGATGAAGTCCGCCAACGCACTACCTATGGAATCCTCATCGGATTCGCCGTCCTCGTATTTGCAATCCTCTTGCAATCACTATACTCTTCCGACCCCTTCGCTCCCAGTTTCGCAGACATTATCCCGCTGCCAGCATCTTGGCAACGTACACTCAACCACCCTGCTTCCATTGCCGACAGCATGGGTAGAAAGGGCTGGGAACCCATCGCCGACGCCGCATCTTCCGTCTCTTCAGTCGTTCCTAACGCTGCATCCTCCGCCTCCTCAGCCGGCTCCTCAGCAGCTTCCGCCGTCCGCTCAGCCGCCGCAGCACCCAGTGCCAAAATCGCCGATCTCTTGGACATGCACTTCGCCCTTCCCGGCGGCAGCGCCTCCGAAGAAGACAAAGCGGTAATCATCCGCGATAACGGTGAAGGTAAAGCTTTGGCCGTTTCCATGGGTGACGCGGAAGCGTATAAAAAGCAAGACGAGAGGGCACAACATTGGCATGAGTTGAGCGAGCAGCAAAAAGAAACTTGGAGGAAGAGATTGGTTGATGCGGGACATTGGACTGTGGAGGAGGGGGAAACGATTTTGAAGGGGGTTGTGTTTAGTAGTTGGGCGGGATTTGTGGGGAGGGTTGCTGGTGAGGTTATCAGGGAGTTATAGAATTGATTTGCTGAAAGGATGAGGGAAGGACGGCGATGATGGAGTGATGAGTCGCGGAGGGGGCTTGGATTGGATTGTTGAATGTATGATGTTGTAGGTTTATTGGATATTCCTAATCCTAGTTCAACCCCTATGCTTGCGTTTTTTTTTGTAACATCAACGCAAGGCTTCCAGAGGCACAACCACCAACATCAGGTCCCTTGAAGTATAGCCCCGTAGAATATCTCCTTCATACGAGCGAGTAAACAAACGTTACTACGAATCTAATGCAACACCACCGCATCAAACACTTAGTATCTGACTCGGGACCGCCTTATCTTCCACCGGATCCCGAGCTCTCGACTACCATTTTCCATCATGCTGTCATTCAAACACCCCTCCGTGACCTCGAGTCGATTGCGGAGATGACACGTCTTTGACGGAAGCATACACTGACGCCATTGTCGTCTTTGGTGTGCTCCTTCCCTTCGAGGCTAGCTGCTTAGAAAGGTGAAGGGATGCAGATGCAGCACACGCGTCATATAGAAGATGCCGGATCTGGTTCTCAGGCTCGGGAAGTCCATGAGTTGATTGAAAAGAGGAAGGAAGGTTTTGCGAAAGAGATTATATAGTCGGAACTTAGCTGTGGGATGGACGTGGATGTGGAAGTGGAGAGATGGTATGTTCTTTTGCAAAGGCTAGATTCAGTCAAATTTTGGCTGGGTACAAAATCCCAGCCTCCAAGATTTTCATCTACCTGAACCACGGAAGCCCATCCATATACAGCCATCGAGAGAGACCTCTTTTCTTGATCATCTCCCTCTCTGCACATTCAACAGTCGTGACCAAGTTGTGTCCTTTTTTCAGGTTTAATCCACGCTGAACGCAACTTATTCGAAACTTCTCTGCTCCGCGTATCAACCCAGCGCCTCTTGGGCAACCAATGCCCACTCGATATAGAGTCCTGGACACCGAAAACACAGTAATTGAGATAAAAGAGAGCGTCTGAATAATAAGGTGGCGTTGCAAACGTTGGAAATGAAGTGACAAATATCTAGGCCAGCCAACATATTTTCGGAAGACGCACCAAGCTTCATGTGACAATGAAGTTCTCTTTGCTTGCAGAGTAACCCTGGCTTTCTGCAACAATCGTAGTCATAAGCCTTAATTACATGTCTGGATGCATGCGCTAGAGGGATGAGACTAATAGACATTTCTGCATTACTCTGTTTCTCTATGGTGACTGATAAACTCATATATGATGAGACATCCAGCGTTCATGGAAGTCGTCGATCTGTCATGAGCAGAAGTGCTTCACAATGTCAAAAGCTGCAACACAACTCCGACAAAACTCTCATGTTTCCATGATGTAGTAATCATACTTTCGAAAATTCCAACAATAGAACAATCGATGAAAGACGCAAGCACAGAAACCAGCCGCCAGGCTGGCCAAAACTTCATCTATCCCCCAATAACATGCCGGTTTGGCGCAGGGGTAATGCTAGCACTTGTAATGCGAAGATCGCGTTTTTCCAGTAAGCTCTCAAAAGCTAGAACTGCAAAAAAAGAATTGCAAACCTCGATACGTTTCCCCAAGGAAGAGATTGTCGAAGTCTAGCCAAAAAGTGCAAAAAGGACATCTATCCAGAGGATTTTGGTTATGCCGATTGCCTGAATCGAACAAGCGATCTTCGCATTACAAGTGCGACGCGTTACCCCTGCGCCAAACCGGCATGTTATTGGGGGATAGATGAAGTTTTGTGAATCTAGTTGGTATATACCGTGTCAGATCAGCCTGACTTACCCAGAGTCAACACTTGATCATAAACAAGGATCTTGTGGTTGATAGGACACGTGGCTGGAGCTTCTAAGCCAGCTATCTTGGCTTCCAACACACAAAATGTTCGGCAGCGCTGTCTGTAGTGTTGGATGTCGGGCGCAAGGATGTGAAATCTCAAAAGGACACGTGAAGACTGTCGCTTCTGCCAAGCATATCTCTCGACATCGGGCTTCAGCTTCTGTGACATCTTCAACACTTGACAGCAATGTCATATCTAGTGCACATGCCAGAGATCACCGGATTGAAACAGATGCAGGCTTCAGTTTGTCCAGTCTTTTCCTGAGGTTTATATCGAGAGGTCGTGGCTTTCTGTTTGCACGTTAGGAAATACAACTGGTTTGCCTTTAAATGCTGGCAGATAATGGACTCCTGCCGCGTCAGACCGGTTCACGATGGACATCCAAGATGTCTACATGGGTCTTGTCATCTACTATCGGTAAGTGTGGAATCGTAAGTGGTCTCTTTCGTTGCTCTGCATGATTCATAGAAGTCAACCACATTGGCAAGAAAGTATGTTGTAGAAAAAGAATCTAAGGATACATGCAACTCTGCTTTCTGCTGAAGTCAACATGTCAGCCATCATAGGGAAACAGAAAACACATCAAAGCGGAGCTCTCAGCCTGCCTACATATCTTTATCTACCTCCGTCAATAGACAAGATAATTTTCATGGTGGTACGCTTGTCAAAGTAGTTAACTATGCAAAATGCAAGATGGTTTTTGGAACAGGCACCACGTCCAGAGAGAGCACGAAGCAGGCCGCTCTCAGTGGACACGTGCCTGCTATCGAAAATCATCCTGCCTTTGGATAGCTACATCAGAGACCCTGCTGGAGAGTTGGAGTCCGGTCAGGGCACAAATTCTTATGGGAGGACTGCATGGCTTGGTCATTCTAGTGAATGAGTATGAAGTGAAAGAAGCGGTCGAGTGTTTGCGCGCTGAGCTTTGAGGGTCCAACCACCTTTTATTTCTTGCGCTTCTTCTTCCTTCTTCTTTCCTCTCCACCACAACACAATTTTCCACCACCTCCCCTCTTCTTCCATCAACTCCGAACCGTTGCATCCCAAGCCCGATTTGATCGTTGCATTAGCTTGCAAACGATCCCCAGCCAGGGAGTTCAGGTGCACGCGTAGGAGTTTCCGACCCTCTCAAGTATTTTATCATCATCTTGCCATGTGCCGTCGACTCGACTGACGCAGCGCCTTAGGTCCTCACCATCATCACCGACAGAGCCATACCTTCCGGCGCAGTCAATTTGTAAGTTTGCGCATGGCCAGGCACCAGCTCACTTCACTAATTCTTTGAAGCCCAAATCGCTTTCACCACCCACCGCTCCCACTCCGCCACCGCTCTCACTCGCCAAACATTCTCACTCGCCAACCACTCTCACTCGCCAACCACTTTCACTCACCTGCCACTCCGCGATTATATAACTTGCGCTCTCTTTCTCACATCACCATCCACACCTTCCCTTCATGGCTCCACCTCGCGGCAAATATCGTACTGTCGACGCCCAAGTCGTCCTGAGCTTGATTCAGGAACGCGGTCTCGTTCAGCTCGTCACTCCTGACGACAGTAAGTTGATCTTTGATTTCACTTGGCCAGATTTCTGACTCGCTTTCAGATCTTCAGTGTGCTCTGTACGCTGTTGCCATTGGTCTCAGGTATGAGAACTACACCGCACCGCTCAACTTCGACGATTCTTCCACTCAGGAGAGCATGTGCTTCGACCAGCTCCTTCACTATATTGCGCCGGTCGGTGAGTAACTGGCCGCAGACAACAAGGACATCCCTGCTGCAGAGATGCCCGACGCGACAGGCTTTTCCAGCCTACATCGTCGCCCAATATAACAGCGCGCCCACCAACACCCCCAAGATCAAGGTGTATATGATCTCACCCGACACCACATAGAGATCAGCTCAGCTCTCCCTCCCCATCCTGCCAAGGCTGTGAAGAGCGTATTCATCCACAACATCCACAACATCCACAACATCCACAACATCCACAACATCCACAACATCCACTGGGAAGGATATGGACAACAGGGTATTGGCAAGATCTCACGCCATGCTGTTGCTGCCTCTTCTGACGAGGGCGCTCCCGACGAGGGCGCTCTTCCAGACGACGCTGCCGTTGTTTCTGCCATCTCTGACGGCCAGTACAAGGGCGCAGAGCTCTTGTACCGTCAGATCTTCAAGCTCGCTACTGATGTCGAGCTCAACCGTGAGGGGGTTCTGCAGACTGTCGGCATTAACAGACGTACTGTGCATGTTGATTCGGACTCTGACGATGAGAGTCGTCCGTTCGTCCGCTTGACTACCCGGTAAAGGACGTATAGTTCAGATAGATAACGCTTCAAACGACAAGACCGATCTCTCAGTGGACATCTTCTGAATTCTCAATATATTTGTGCATTTTGCTAGCTGGTAGTTACTAGTGATGATCTCGCTGGAGTAGGGATGGTGCACTGTATATCAGGCCCCTGAGATAACTGGTTTGGTCACTGCTTCTCTCTTTGGTCGTGCCTAGCAATTGAAAAATATCGTGAATTTTTGCAGTCGGATACATCACTCAACGCAATCATGGGAGGAACGTTCTCATGCACGTGTAAACATCAGCAGGTGTGCAAATGTCGCTTGTTCGACTCAGGCGATCGACAGACAACTTCTTGCGAACTCGAAACCTCAGGCGATCTAGCATGATAGTTTTGATTTAACTTTCTAAAAGCAGCTATCCTAGTACAGGAAGAAGCTCGATTGCGGTGTTCTAGTCGGACTAACATGCCGTACGGAGTATATATACAGAAGGCTATGCCAAGACAAACTTGGAAGTGAACTTTGGTATTTCGAAGAGCTTCCTTTGTTCTTCTTCCCATTACTACACAACTCAAACTCTTTCGCCCTCCTATCAAGGCCTTCTCCTCCATACCTCCTCCGTTGCGCATCTTATTGCCATAGATCCCACGCCCAACTTGATCGGTGCATTCGCTTGTAGACGATCCCACGCAGCGCATGTTTGTTTTGATTTTGCCGGGAAATCAGGTCTATCGCCTATCTAGTGTATTGCACGCCTGCGGACGTGTAATGACAATCCCTCAGACAACATCTCATATGGTGTTGAAAGCCTAGGGCTCCATGTTCATTGGACAATGCATCTCGTCAGTCTACCTTGAGAGTCGCTTACATGAGATGCCATGCTAATTGAAGTATGAATTACCAGTAGAAGATGTTGTTGCAATGCGTCAGAATAAACTCATTCACTGTATGGCCACGCGAACTATGACTGATGTTCAATTATTTTCTGCCAAGGTCAGGTCAAGGCTCGCAAATACTTCGAGAGTTGCAAGTGCGGCACCGTCGCTCCTCCTCTCAACATCCTATGATCCGGAACTATGGCGTACGATTATCATGGCATCGAGAAGTGGCTCTCCCATTCACAACAATACAATCATAGCTTTTCATATTGGCAACCATCCTCAGCAATGGTTATACCAGCACATCCGGTCTCGCCCGTCCATCCGCCATCCATCCGTCCATCATCGATGCGTCCACCACCCATCCTTTCACCATCCATCCGTCCACCATCTATCCGTCCACCATCCATCCATGTGCCTTCTAATGTGCTGCCACCGACCTCACAGTCCGGAACTGCCAGCATCAGAAGCGACTCCGCCTCATCATCCGCCGTCACATCATCAAGAGCAAAGCGGATCAAAATATCAGATTTACCCAAAACCACCACGATCAAACTGTTCAGCGATGCTGAGTTCAAGGACGCTCCGTTGCACTTTGAGAAACTCGTGGATGGCATCCTAGAATTCAAGAGAGGTGTCAAGACCATCAGCGAAGATAACAAAGCTGAGCTGAACGGCGTCGCAGTCCGGGCGGACTCTATGAAGCTGAACGATCCCGACCTCTACTATCAAGCCTCCGATACCGATCGTTGCAGCCTCGGATCGTCTCCACCAGTGAATCAAGTGGTATATCTGCTCAAGAGAACACGAACTCTATTGCGTAGACACGCGCACGAAGCTCATTGGAACTGCGGAGTGCATTACCCACTCGCGACTATGGCCCTTTTGACCTCCGCCCATATGTCAGAGACCAACTTCAACAACATGTAAGCTATACATATCAACACTGAGCTCCGTACACTAATCGTGCCTAGTACCCTTGCACAGATAACACCCCGCTTCATCACGCAGACTGGAAAATCCGTCGACTTTGCCATTACTCTAGAGCCTGACTCCGCAATGGATACTGCCCTGTCAGAAGTTCCTGACAGATCATGGAATCACTCTCAAGATGAGATCCTACGATCAGAGCCAATATGTGTCAATGTTGAGACGAAGTCGGACAGTGGGAACATGACTGAAGCTGAAATTCAGTTGGGAATCTGGGTTTCGGCACAATACCTGAAGTTGAAGGAGCTCTTGACGCACAACTCAAAACCGCTGACTCTCCCGTGGCTTCCTCTGTTGATTGTGAATGGAGAACTATGGTACCTCCTTGTGGCATCTCATTCGAACGGAATCACCGTAAGCCATCACATCTGTAATGGGTATCGCTATCCTGCTAACCCTTGACAGACAATATGGTCTAAACACCTCATTGCCGACTCGAGCGAGCTTACCGGCATCTACACCATCATCTCAGTGCTGCAATTGTTGTTCCAGTGGGCAAATAAAGAGTATCGGCCTTGGTTCAAAGACAACGCAGTTATGCCATAACGACTTCGTCGCTGGCGGCCCGAAATACAGCGACGGGAACCTATGAGGAGGAGGAAAAAACAAGGGTTATTTCCAAGAGGAACGAACATCCCTCGTCGTCGAAGCGCAAAGACAAGTAGCATTTCATAAATTCACGATCGTTTGGCAAAATTGTAATTGATTGATCTCACCACAAGCTAGGTGATCAAGACATGCAGCGGCGAATGCCGGATGCGCCTGTGCGAAGAAGGTGCCAAGACTTCGCGGCTGTCGAATTTGCTATGAAGCTTTCGTCGAAAAATTATCTGCGCATCGACAGCGACATTAAAGTCTTGGGAGGACAGCATTTTCAATCTTTTCCAACAAGACTATACATTCAAAATGGCGCTCGTTAAGGCCGACGAGGCTGAATACTCGATTAAGCCCGAGAACATTACTCCCACCATCGACACCAGTGCCTGGCCGCTGCTTCTGAAGAACTGGGACCAGCGTACGTCGTAGAGCTCTTCAACCATCTGCGTGATTGCACACCACTAACTCGCATGCGCGCAGTCCTTGTTCGCACTGGTCACTTCACCCCCATCCCCGCCGGCGCAACTCCCCTCAAGCGCGACCTCAAGTCATACATTTCCAGCGGTGTCATCAACCTCGACAAGCCCTCCAACCCCTCTTCGCACGAAGTCGTCGCCTGGATCAAGCGTATTCTCCGTTGCGAGCGTACTGGTCACTCCGGTACTCTCGATCCCAAGGTCACTGGATGTTTGATTGTCTGCATTGACCGCGCCACCCGTCTCGTCAAGTCGCAGCAGGGTGCCGGTAAGGAGTATGTCTGTGTTATCAGACTCCACAACAAGCTCCCCGGTGGCGAGGCACAATTCGCCCGCGCCCTCGAGACCTTGACTGGTGCTCTCTTCCAGCGCCCTCCTCTTATCTCTGCCGTCAAGAGACAGCTCCGTATCAGAACCATCCACGAGAGCAACCTTTACGAGTTCGACAACGAGAGACAGCTCGGTGTCTTCTGGGTTTCTTGCGAGGCTGGTACTTACATCCGTACACTCTGTGTCCACCTTGGTCTCTTGTTGGGTGTCGGTGCTCACATGCAGGAGCTGAGACGTGTACGATCCGGTGCCATGGACGAGCAGAAGAACCTCGTCACCCTCCACGACGTCCTTGACGCCCAATACCTTTACGACAACCAGCGCGACGAGAGCTACCTCCGTCAAGTCATCAGCCCCCTCGAGTCCCTTCTCACCACCTACAAGCGTGTCGTTGTTAAGGACTCTGCAGTCAACGCTGTCTGCTACGGTGCCAAGCTCATGATTCCCGGTCTGTTGAGATACGGTATGTCTTCTTGAATTACCTCTGAACTACAACCATACTAACAATTCACAGAATCTGGCATTGAGGTTCACGAGGAGATTGTCTTGATCACCACCAAGGGTGAGGCCATCGCCATTGCCATTGCTCAAATGTCGACTGTCGAGCTCTCCACCTGCGACCACGGTGTCGTCGCCAAGGTCAAGCGCTGCATCATGGAGCGTGACCTCTACCCCCGCCGCTGGGGCATGGGCCCTGTCGCTACCGAGAAGAAGAAGATGAAGGAGAGCGGTAAGCTCGACAAGTACGGCCGCCCCAACGAGGCTACCCCCGCCAAGTGGAACGCCGAGTACAAGGACTTCAACCTGACCGTCAACGGCGAGTCGACCACCGGTGCCGAGAGAACCGCTGTTGAGGCCGCACCCGTCAAGGAGGGCATCACCGGTCAATCCAAGGACACCACCTCTCGCGAGGAGGTCTTGGCCGCTCCCGCTGTTGCTGGCGATGGCTCAGATGTCAAGGACGCAACCATGGAGGACGCTGGCTCCAAGAAGGACAAGAAGAGAAAGCGCGAGGGCGAGTCAGCAGAGGAGAAGGCTGAGCGCAAGAAGAAGAAGGCCGAGAAGAAGGAGAAGCGTAAGAGCAAGAGCAAGGCCGACAGCTCTGACAGCGAGTAAATCTACAAAAGTGGATGACCGCTGGGTGGAAGCGATGGAGCAAAAGTTTACAGCGCTTTACAATGTATAGTAGGCGCGTGTCGGACCAGGAAAGGCGGCGTTTGGGCATGGTGTTCAGGCGTTGAATATCAGTGACGGCGATTGCAGCATATGCCAGCGGGAAAGTCGGATCTCCTTTGCAATGAACAAAAATCACGTTTTATCATCATTCATTTGATTTGGATTGTGTTATTACAGATTGAGTGAGCATGTGAATGAATGACTGGGCATGGTAAGCAGCCGGATGATCGGGTTCGATAAAGCATGAAACTGGCCGTTGCGCATGACGTGGGGTTGATCACGAAGAAGTGGCAGTCGTGATAAAACTTGAATATTCAGCATGCAGAATACAATAAGCGCCTATAGACGAAAAGAAATGATAGGTTGGAGAGTGGATTATACATAGCTACTTTGTGGCCAGATCCGAGTCTTCTCATTCCTCAAAGTTCCGTGTTGGCGGCGGCTTCACTTTCGCGAACATCCCAAAGCGGAAGATTCACCAAGTCGCCCTTTCTTCCTTTTGACTCTCGAATCTCACTCTCACCAACACACAACTCTGTCTCACTTTCTCATCGCCTCGACTTGACATACTCTCTCTACTACTTGACAGCTTACTTTCTTTCTCGACTCACCACCAACAAACACAACCCGAGGCCACCGACCCCTCAGTGCCCCTCTACATGATGGCGGAGAAGATCCTAATGTCCGAGTTCAAGGAACTTTCAAAGGAGCCTTGGACCAACATCGAGGTATGTCGCCCTTGTCCGACAGTAATATGCGGCTGCGATACTAACTCTGCAACTCTAGCTGATCGAAGAGAACATCTTCAGCTGGCACGTCGCCCTCATCGTCATGAACCAAGACTCTGTCTACAATGGCGCTTTCTTCAAGGCCAAGATGACCTTCCCTCCATCATACCCCTACAGCCCTCCTGGTATGTTGGATTGTCTTTGCTCACACTTACTCGACTCTTACTAACCAAGATCGCAGAGTTCAAGTTCACCCGTCCCATGTTCCACCCCAACGTCTACCCTGATGGCAAACTCTGTATCTCAATCCTGCACCCCCCTGGCGAAGACGAAATGTCAGGCGAACTCGCTGCCGAACGCTGGTCACCCGCTCAACGTGTCGAGTCCGTCCTTATCAGCATCCTGTCACTCCTCGATGATGCCGAACCCTCCTCTCCTGCCAACGTCGACGCTGGAGTCATGATCCGCAACGACCCCGAGGCATACAAACAAAGAGCCCGTCAAGACGTCGAGGCTAGCAAAGCCGACATCCCCGAGGGCTTTGTCATGCCAACCCAACACATCACCTACAAGCCCCCAGTCGAGGACAACCTCTTCAGCTGGAGCGATTCCGAAGTCGAGGACGACTTTGACAACGACAGCGACGCAGAGATGACCTTTGACGAGGACGATGAGGATGATGATGAGCAGGAGGCGCCTAGCGACAGCGATGATTGAACATGGACCATTCATCAAGGGCTACTACATATTCTACGGCGTTTTTCATCTTTTGATACCACCAGCGCGGCGTTCAGGGAGGGCATCACACATGCAAGGACATGCACACCCATGGAATTAGTGCGATAGGCAATGGAGCAGGGGGCTACTGGCTGGCGTACTGGCGCATTTCTCGGAGCTCTCCTTAACAACACTTACTATACAGTTTTATTAGACCGATATACAGAGGATATTCTTCCACTCACTTGTAGCGTGCAGTTTCTTGAGTTTCTTCGTGATATTGAAAATCAGTGATGGTCAGTTAAAAGATAATGTGCTTGTCTGAAGGAATGGGTGGCAAGCACGGAAACAGTCCAAGTAAAAGAATGGTATAGCGTAAAGTTGGTGTTCATTGTCGCTGATGACGTAGCGGGGTCAGTTCACCGGGCCAGCAAGCAGTCAAGCAAACAGTCGGCTACCTCTACTCAACCCAGCTTTTTATACACCTTCGAAGTGCGATCAGTATCTTTCACATCAGGAATTATGACCGACGCACATTCAGAAGCTATTGCTGGAATCGTAGGCGTTGTAGGCTGCACTGATGATGTGGCCCGCCGATGGTTGAAGGTTTGACAGATCGTGGATATGCATACCCACAAGACCCCGACTAATCACTCGCCAGGTCAAAAACAACGACGCAGACGCGGCGCTCAACGCCATATTTGATAATGAGGATCTTTCAAAAGCAGAGGTATGCGTGCGCTCGTCGCTGGACCAACGATTCCATGTTTACATGCATGACAGTCAACATCAACCGTCACCTGGAACGAGAATGACTTCAGTGCCGGCCGCGATGGAACTGCAGCATTTGGCCCCCAGAACTACGGTACGTCCTGCTGTGGAGGATAATATGGACCATGGATTGACAGACCGAAGCATTCAACGAACAGAATCTGCGTCCATTAGGACAGAGCGCGGCTCCGACAAGAGGCAACTCACCCGCCAACTCCTTCAGACAACCTGCAAACAGGGACGATGAAGATGCTGATTTACAGAAAGCTATCGCTGCTTCACAAGGCCAGACTGGTGTTACTCTACCCAACACAAACTTCAAACCTGCGACAGAGAATCATTATGATCCTAGGCAGTGGTCCTTGACAATTGCAGACGACCAGCAGGCCAGCGAAATCATTCCAGATTTGGAACCTCATGAACGTAAGAACGAACCTGGAGAACCTCGTTTCTTGAAACAGCTTCCTTCTGGAGACTATCTACCCAACCTACTCACTATTGCGCATTCTATCCCGTTCGCACGCAAAGCTTTGTTGGCACCGCACAAGTCGTATTCTTCCTACGGCTCAGACTCGGAATGGTGGAAAGGTCATGGTATCCGTCTGCCTAAAATTGTCAGCACTGTCAGTGGCGCGCCTCTGGAGCCAGCCACTACGAGCCAAGACGAAATGATTGCAGAGATGCAGCGTCTGATGGCATTGTTGGACGAGAGTACAAGATCATATGGCAGCGCAGACACACTTGTCCGTCTTGCCGAGAACAACAGCGGATGCATTTTTGACAGAGTCTTGCAGAAGTGGGAGAATGCCTACTTGGATACGATGGAGCAGTACTACAACGAGAATAAGTTCTTCGTCTTCCATTCGTTGATAGGAACAACGAACCCTGAAGGCATGAACACCTCGGATCTGTACTCACTACCACTATTCGTCACCTCCGGTCCTGGAAATGCAAGTGTTGATCTGGCCTCCATCATGGACGATACTCTCTGGGATACCGATGTCGACGATGTCAACTTCTACGACAACTTTATTGATAGTTGTGCACAAGTTCTACCCATTCGCCTGACACAAAACGACACCTCCAAGGAAACACTCAATGTCATCATCCCGCCAGCCTTCTACGTCGACAAGTATCTTAAGAAGAATGCTGATGCGACGAGGGAAGTTCGCAAGCAGATTGCCCACGGCAAGAAGAAGATCGAGAAGATTGAGTTGGCTGAGTTCAAGTTGAAGAACTACAGACATGCTCAGAAAGGAGACTTGGACACCGAGTCGATGTTGCAGCATGCTCAAAATTACTTCTCGGGCGAGAGTAGAAAGAACTTGATTGAGGAGAGAGAAGGTGCTGGTGCTGGTGGAGATACTGATATCCCTCTACCGCTTGAGCACCACAGCGTAATAGCTGAGCAGCTACACGCAGTTTGTGTAGAGATTGATTCGAAGCTCAAAGGTATGCATAACGAACTCGTGGTAGTGAACCACAGGCTAACATGTCCTAGCCCTTGAACAAGAAAAGGAAAAGGCACGCAAAGCACTCGCAGAACTCTCGCAAGAGACTGGACTGGCACAAGAATCTCTCCAGCACAGATACTCGCTCAGAGGTGTTTCTACCAAATCACAAGTCACCTACCTCCTCCGCCCACGCGATCCCTCCGACACCTCCATGGTCGACGACGAAGACGCACCAGCAGGCACACAGTGGTGGCGCATCGAATATGATGTCCAAGTCAACGGTGCCAAGGTCAACAAGTCAAAATCCAGCCAAGACGATGTAATCCGCGCCGTAGAGCTCGAACATAACCAAGCTCTGCTCGTCTACGCCAGTGATGCCGCACTCTCTTCTGAACACCACATCGAGCTCACTCCTGCCCTCAAAGAGTTCATCCGCCATGACGACGAAAACTTTGATTCTGAGATGCAGATGAATGGATATGGACATGTCAATGTGTATCCTGCCAATGTTGGCCAACGTCGTGGCTCTGCAGACAGTACTATTGCCAACTTTGGTAACGACGAAGATCTACCTCCTGCCTACGAGGATGGAGACGTGGAATATGGCCGCATCCCTATCGACGATGGCAAGGACATCACCATGAATGGAGGGGGAGAAAGCCCTCCAGCACATGAGATAAGACTTGACAACGAAGATGTTCAGCACTCATCAGGAGGAGACAAAGGAGGAGTGGAGATGATTGAAAAGACACACGAAGTGCCTTCTACATTGTACAGGTTCGGCAACGATGGCTCGAAGACTGCAAAGACGGGAAATGACGATGCTATGACAGGTATCACGGCCCAAGAAGAAGAAGTCGACCTGATCGATTTTAAGGATTAGGAAGTACACACCCGCTTCTTCCCCTGAGTTTTAACTCTCATCACTAGCATAATTTCGAGATCAGCTGGATAGTTGAATAATAAATCATCATCACTCTCATCATTTCTTGCAACGATCCTTGAAGTTTTTGTCTCTCATAACAATCTCTTCTACGTCCATGTCCAATACACCCATCGTCATATCATCTAAGAATTGAAGATTCTAGAATACAACAATTCATGCCTCCCCACCCACAAATCCATAACCGGCACAGTCAACCCAGCCTCCTGCACCTTAGTCCCCTTCTCCTTATCCACACATCCCCTAATAACCCCCTGCAATTTCTCCGACGCCAAAAACCCATGACTCAAATACGGTCCCATAACTCCCGCCCTCACGGCAGCAGAAAGCACACTTTTCGCATGATTGCACAAGAACAGATAACTCGCTTCCTCTGCAGACAATCCCAAACATTTGCACAATACACCGAACAGAGGTGCGAAATGCGCATTCGGTTGTAATCCGAAGATATCCGGTTTTGCGAGTTTGAAATCTGCAGCGAAGGAGGAAAGGGCGGAGATGGAGGGGGTGGTTGAAGGAGAAGCGGAACAAGAAGCTTTGAACGCGCGCTCCCAAAGGCCTAGCAGGGCTTTCCCTTGCGCCACTGATGCGCGACGGGCGACTGTACATGCGGTGCTGGCGTCGATATCATTGTCCAGATTCCTCAATTCCCCAGGCTGTTTGAAAGCCTCAAGCACATAAGGTAGAGAAGTAGATGCCAAATTTCTTATGCTGAGGTGGAGGAAGAAATCGAAGTCTAGCGGAGGGGGTGGAGAGGGGGAAGTGGTGAAGGGGGGTTTGTGGTGGGCGAGGTAGGATTCTAGACCAGAGGAGAAGGCGAAAGAGCCCAAGGGAAGAGCGGAGTCGGAGAGGAGGAGGAGGAAGTGGAGTGATGGTGCTGCCATTTTTGGATGTTCGGATCAGGAAGAGGTTGGTGGGAGGGCGGAAGAAATGCTGAATGTCTTTGAGAGCTGACAGGTAGGTTGGCTGGTGAGTGAGATTGAGGAAAGAGACCTATCCAGTTGTCTATGGGGATAAGGAAAAAGTTGATTGGAGGTTGTGCTTTTCAAACCCCGAGTAGACACTTGTTGTATGTCCTGTCAAAATGTACAATCTTCTTTGAAGCTGACGAATTATCCAGTGAGATTGAGTCAAAGGGTCCGCCGAAATGATCGTTCAAAGGCCGCTCGTCGGAACTGAAGATACACAATCGACAAATGACCGTGTTGTATAGTAAGTGAGAATCACAATGCTCGGTTATAGTATGCGATGAGGTTGTTCCAGGTATCCAGCTCCTGCTATCCGGTAGGGACCGTGGTGTCTTTGGAAGAATGCAAGATGCTTTACAGAATCGCGTTGTCCAAAGAGAATAATTGACTCGACTGTTCAATGGCGAGTCACTATAAATCGAGAATGATTATACCTTTTCGTGGACTACTTTGACAAGGTCGATGGTTGCGGGATTGTTGAGTCGAGGTTGCAGATAAGAAGTGGATAGCATATTCTTGCACATTTGATAGATAGCTTGCATAAAGTTTCATTAATTCATCTAATAAACAGGTCCTCTCCGAGGCCCCCATCATCGCCAAATGCTTTCGCTCCAATTAAAAACGCTCGTTCGAGAAAAGAGGAAAGGTACAGAAGAATAGAAAGAGTTCAAAAATGCCATCGCCGGGTTTTTGTTTCGATCGCGCTGCTCACAAAATCTCCTTGAGCTGGTTCTTTTGTGCGAGTGTCAGGCTTGTAGGGAACTGGATTTTGACACCAACAACGAAATCGCCTCTTTCGTCTGGCTTCTTACTCTTGGGCATGCCCAGGTTGGGGTAGCGATCTTTGTATGTTGGTGGTGTTGGGCCGCCAGAGCTGACACCAATTTGCTTGCCATCGATGGTCTTGACAGTTCTGGACCAGCCAGTGAGTGCCTCTTTCAAAGTGATCTCGACGTTGTGGACGAGGTCGTCGCCTTCGCGCTTGTATAGGGGGTGCTCTTTCTGTAAAAGAGATCAGTATTGTTTTCAGAGACATGGATTTGGGAATTGCTTACCTCTTCTACAACGAAATGCAAGTCTTGGACGCCTCCCTCGACCTGATCTCCGACTCCCGCAAACTTGATCTTGCTGCCGGGCTTGAGACCCTTCTTAATCGGAACCTCAAGGATGCGATCTTGTACCGACTGCTTGCCAGTGCGCTCGTCGAATGTCTTTCTCTTGATCTTCATCTTCTTGGTGCAGCCGGCGAACAGATCTTCGAGGGTGACTGGTAAGGGCTTCTCGACCACTGTGACTTCGGGTGTTTGCTGGCGTCTGGGCATGCCGCCATTCATACTAGGACGTGCTCGAGCACCTGCACCAGGGCGTCCACCAAACCCACCAGGCATGCCACCAGTAAAGGATGAGAAGAAGTCGTCATCGTCTCCCATGCCACCGCCCATACCTCCACCACCAGCACCATTCCTGAGGAACTCGGAGAAGATGCTTTCGGGGTTGCTGAAGGAGAAGCCACCAGGCATGCCACCACCTCCTCCAGTGGAGAAGTGGAACTTTGCACCACCAGGACCTCCAGCTCCTCCAGGGAAGCCTCCGAAGCCTCCAGGCATACCACCGAAGCCTCCAGCGCCGCCAGCATCCTCTGGTGGAGGAGCACCACCTCTTAGAAGAAACTCGAGACCGAATTGGTCGTAGGTCTTGCGTTTGTCGGCATCGGAGAGGATTTCGTAGGCTTGTGAGACTTCTTTGAACTTTTCAGACGCTTGCGGGTTGTCTTGGTTCTTGTCGGGGTGGTACTTCAAGGCGGCTTTGCGATAAGCCTTCTTGATCTCTTCGGGTGTCGCAGTCGGCGCAATGCCTAGCGAATCGTATAGCTTTGTCTCGGCGACCATTATTGGTGTTTGAAATGTGCGAAGAAGTGTGATGAATTAGTGTAGTAGTGTGTGAACAATTGAGTGTGTCTTGAGCGAGTAGGAGATAGAGCAAACTTCCATTCTTTGATTGTTTCCGGTTGCTATGAAGGGCTGCAATCGTGTGACATCAGGTGCACGTCCGGGGAAACTTCTCGAATGCTCTCTCCTTCTTCACATGCCGATGCGACCCCACACTCTGCCATCACCTTCCACAGCCTGAAATGAACATCGAAATCTTGCTTTCACAGCCAAGTCATGCTATACAAGTACAAGATAGCAGTATTATTGTTGGCTCACGCCGGTCCACGCCGGTCCACGGCTGTTCAACGCAGCAGCGATTTCTCCCGCAAGGAGACTGTTCCGGTGGTCAATGAAGTTCTGCGTGAGAATGTTCCCTGTACCCTTCTCCTCGACCTTGAACACTTCAATAGCTGCACTCTTCGCTTCTCTTCGGATTCTCCATACTCCGTCGCCGACGATGGTCTGCTTGAGGAAGTCAAGGAATTGACCTGTGAAGTTGATGCAGATATTGCCATTCCATTTGTAAGTGCCTTGCTGCTGGATTCTGGATGGGATCTGCTGCGTGCTTATTTCGTCAATGTTCAACAATCGTCCGTCGCGTGAGCGGAAACCGATCACGATTGTTGGTACGCTACAGCTGGTCAATTCCGTGTAGTTTTCAATCGATTCTGGAGAAGACATACTTCAGTAGGAAGGACTGAGCCCAGAATTTGAGGAGCTTTTTGTCCAAGACCCAACGATCACGTTCGTGCTCCGGCTGCTTTGATGTCTTGAGTTCGACCCATCTGGCTGGTGCCTGAGGATCATCAGGCTTGTAGCCCAGTACTATATCATGTTAGCTCTGCACGAGAAGGAAGGCAGGATGCACCTTACCTCCATCAACTTCTCCTCCGATGACCATTGAAGCGCCACCAATCTCTGTTCTGCAGATACTGCAATATTGAGCATAGTTATCGACGACTTCATCTTCACGTCCTTCGATCTCTTCTCTTGTCGTTTCTCCCCATGGCTTGTTTAGAAGCGACAATGTCTCAAATTTGTAGCCTGTCCATCAGGTCATCATCAGTCCAACCGAAGAACAGGACAAAACTTACCCCAGTACATGGCCATGTCTTGCGGAGGACCTCGATTTCGAGAGAAGCGGGCCTTTTGTGCTTCTTTTGATGCGGCTTTGTATGCGTGGTTCTCTTCGATATATCTGGTACACGGAGTGATTAGTCTCAGCTGTGCTGTTGGTGTCTTGTGGTGATATTGCCTACATTGTGCCCTTCATAGCGTGTTAGCCGAGTCATTCGTCAGTTTTCGCGAGGTAGAAGATATGCGCACTTGGAAGCATGTTGCGTTCATCTCGAATCCGTCTTCCAATTCATAAGGTGCTGTCAAGATCTGTATCCATGATTAGTACGTGCTCTGGCACAAGAGATCTGCATTTGAGACACACTCTTGTCATCATGCCTCTCCACGTGACGAGATCTACTTCAGTCTTCCTGCCACTGCGCTTCTCAGCCTCGACAAGAGTATCCAGTAGACCGTCTAGATGCTCATCGCCGCTGTCGTCCCGCTGCCGAAACGAATCATATCCTTTCGACAGGTCAACCGGAAATCTGCTGTCTTGATGACCAGGGACATTGAAAAATGGCGGATAGTAGTATCTCAAAGACTCATTGTCAAGAGGCTTGAGTTTGTGATCGTTGTCGTATGAGAAGAAAGCGATTTCCTAATTGATTCCTCATCAACTTCCGTCTTTCTGTGTCATTTTCGCGTGATACACACAGTAGGTTTCTTGATCCTGGTATTGGCTCCAGCAAACTGCTGTACAGGCTCAACTAGAAATTGCTGCATGGTTTTGATTCTCAAAGACCATCGTTTCATGAGGAAGTTGAAGATGCTTTGATCGAGGACGCGGAGCAACGCGCGCTTTATGCTATCTGACTAGGCCCAATTTGGACAGATTATGCAGCACATGTATAATTATGTTAGCCACCCAGGCAACTCCAACACCCTTTCTGCAAGGACCAAGTTCTAGCAGTACGTTATAGAGAGACATGACAACAGCTTATGCAATCGAAAGCATGTCGTAGGCATACCTGGAATAGTCACGATATAGAAACGACTCCACTGATCGCCACAGTGTTCAACTACTCTGGTGCTTTCACGAGGAGCTTGATTGTGGTAAAATCTCTTGAATGGTACAAGATTTGATTCATTATCTTGACGGGAAATGAGGAAACTTTCGGAAGTAACATAACATGCATCAAAGTTCCGACAAAGCGAACGTACTCGTCCGACCACAGTCCAAGAATGAGTCTCCCTTTACATCATCAGACCTCCATGACTGAAGATCAAATGTGAGTCCATACTGATTCTTTCTCTGCTCTGTTGCGGGACAACCAATCCTTTGCTGCCCTCCGCAGTTACACTGGGCAGGACTCTCTGAGCTTCGATCGTAGGAAGATGTGTATGTACGATTGTTGGTCGATGTTGTGAACCCGGCCTGTGCATCACTCTTCCACCCACTATACGACCCTGAGCAGTGCTTGTTGCCCCTAAACGTTCCAAAGGCGTACTGAAAACGGTCCTTGTCAATTGTCGGATCGAAGCAGTTCTGCAATAAACATCAGTCAACTACTTCTCATGTTAGCACTCAGTTGGGGAAGCTTACTTCTTTAGCGTGCGGGATGAGAATTTGCGAAGAAGTCCGCTGCTTTCTACTCGACTCGCATTACGATCTGAAGGGGTCGGATCTTGATTAAGATCCTCGGAAGATGAACTGAAGCGGCTGCCCATACGTGAAGCATTGTTTGGCCTAGCAGCAGACATGAGTGGCACTGAAGGATTGTTCGTCCTCTCTACTCGAGCCGTGTCCGGTCCAGTGTACTTTAGGAACTGCGCCAACGAGCTCAAGTCTGATCTTTCTGCCTGTGCTGTACGAGGTACCATGGGTCTTCGTGGAACGGGTCTTCGAGGGATCAAGGGGGGAGTAGGCGTCCTGAGACTTGAAACTAGCTCCAGAATCTGTCTGTCGGGGGCCATCATTATAGACGAAACGTTCCTTGAGTACGAGCTCGAAGCACTGCTCAAAGAAGTTGCTGAGCAATCCGTAGTTGACCTTGAGACCCTCTTGCAGTAAAATTCAGGCAAGTCGTTCAGAACAGTAGTGTCAAATGTTGATGGTGCAGGCAGTCTGTTCAGCAGTCGATAACCGTATCGTCCCTTCTGCTTGAGCGTCCATTCGTACGCGGCGATTTCTTCGTTCTCCACGACCAAGAGATGTGATAAGGTGAAATCAAGCCCAAGGCATCGATAATCGCGGTTCCAATCGGTCTGTCGGAGAACGCAAGCGCATAGCTTGAAGCTGATCTGCGCCTGTTCGTAGTCGGTCAGCTCGAACCGTACCAAACCAAGGAAGAAGTGGGCAAGTGGGGCTGTGAATGGATGTAACGGAAGGACTTTTCGGAAAGCTTTCTCAGCGCGTTGGTAATCCGCCAGGAGTGTGTATGTTATGCCAATGTTGAGCAGCAATATCGCCTTGATCTGACGGTTTGGAGCCTCGCTCTCTAACAACTCAAACTGTCTCGCGGCCCATTCCAAGTCATAGGCAACTTTGACAAGGAAAGACGCGTGATTCCATACATCTCGGACTTTTGTGTGCTGAGGGCTCGAGGGAGATTGCTGCATGAGTGGAATCTCCATCACGGATAGTATCAAGCAGATTCTTGTCAATGTTGAATGAATCACTGGGATTGTTTGAAGGATATGTCTGAATCCGCCAAAGAAACCAGCGAGTCGATACCGACTTTATACAATTGACAGATCATGAGCATCTCGTGATGATTGTCGACGTGGTATATTACCTGCGTGCACTTGACATGTGTTTTCATTGCCTTACTTTGACGCTGGCTTGAATTGACAGATTCTTGGAGAAGTCGTGTCATACAGTAGAGCGCTGAGATGGCAGGTCTTCAAAAGTTTCGATCGTGATGCAAATCATTGATCCTTGAAGCAGAGTTTGAGCATGCTCCTCGCGGAACCAGCAGGATGCTCAGATGCTGGCTTGATCAAATTCAGGGCTGACAAGATTGGCTTAAACCTCAATACAGGGGAGCAGACAGCAGACATGTTCTGAGGCCAGTGAGGAAACGATGAGCCCTCTGAAGCCAGATGGATCTGGGATAACTCTTCATGGTGAACCAGAAAGCTCTGCAACGACAACCATTTCGTATGATGCCATACCACAGTCTTCTAGAATAGTGAGGTTGCTGAATCTCGAAGAAGCGAAGACGCCTTCATAATCCTGCCAATCCATTTTCGGGCCAAGCCAGATAAGTTTGGAAAGACCAGCATGATCATATATGTCAAGATATCGCACGATCAGTTTGGGATCGCGAGGATAGGTAAACATCCAAACCTTGGATCTACCTGCCTGTGTACAGAGGTCCCAGGTGCCGCCAACGAAGAACATATTCTCCTCTGGCAGATATTTGTTGACGTTAGGAGATACCTCCACACCGCAAACGTCGTACGAGTCGTCAAGCATTTCAGACAGCAGACTCTCGAGGAGGCCGGTACCGCTACCGATGCTAAGCACCGAGATGGCTGGGCCATTCGGCAGGAGGTTGGACAGGGTGTGGAGCAGGGGTTGCGAGATGGCCATACAGCAATCCGGATGATGTCTAGGCTCAGCAGAAGAAGCAAAACTCATAGCGGTCATGATGTTGGCAGGGCGATTTATGAATCAAGGCGGAGACTGGCCCTGATGTGGCTGGTGCTGCAGGAAAAAGATGAGACCCTCGGATGTCAAGACGGTGATGGCTGCGCACGTGCCGGGCGGCCTGTCGGTCATTGACCATGACAACAAGAGAACGAGTGTCGCTCAATTTCTTCCAGGAAAGACACATTTTGTGTCTTGACATGTCTTGTCTTCGATACCTGCAGATATTCTTTCGACCTGTGTAACGACCCCTCACGGCGATCTTGTGCATACAGCCGTTTCTGGCGATCACCCCTCGTCCCCTTAATCGCAACGATCCGTTCCTTCCATACCGATCTCCTTGTTTGGAACCGTTTTCTGTCTAAACAAACCAAGTCCAAGAAGTCGTCAGCTGCCAGTCGCTCTTGCCAACTCTACATAATTCCAGGACCATCTCTCAACAGAAGGCGTCGCATCACATAAGACTTAGTTCGGTGGAACAGGTGTTTAGCAGGCGCTGGCTGTACTGCTTCGAAGGTCATGAACGGGCTGGACCTGTTGTGCATTAACCGTTTCTGCGGCCTTCCATAGTAACGACGAAGATAACAACAATCCACCACGCAGCATGGCAACTGCATACCAGCCTACCCCGCGTTGGGAGCAATCGGTTCCCATGGGCCATGAGGTAAGCATACATCGACGCGATATGCGCTTGACCAGTCGACTCACTCTCGCCCACAGAACCTCCCTCTGGCCAACCAGGCTTTATTCGACCCTTCGTATGCATTCGATCCTAGCCAAACTCCTCGCGACTCCTCGAACTACACGCCTCGTCGACCCTCTCAACACGCCGCTACTCTCGATGTCGACACATACCAACTGGATCAGATCAAGCGCGACAGTGGGAGGAGTGTGAGGAAAGGAAGCAGTGCCTCGCGGGGCTCGAGTCCTCAGAAAGCCACAATGTCACACATACGCCGACCCTCGACATCACACAGTCGACCTTCAGCACCAATCGCTATACCTCGCGCCGAATCTGTACCTACCATCGACCCGGAACCAGAAAGATCAGCCTGGATCCACCGCGACAAACTTGCTCGGATAGAAAGTCAGGAAATGGCTGCTGCGGGCTTTGGTATGCCTCGAACAACTCAGCGTCGACAGAGTCGATCTGACAGCCGTTCTGCGAGTCGCTCAGCCAGTCGGAATCCCAACGCACGCGGCCAATCAACTGACCGTCATACAAATCAGCTCGCCTTTACCGAGGATGCTGCCACTCCCAGAGTTCCTAAGTTCGAGGAACAGAGTGGTGAAGGCGCAAACCAGGACCAGGACTCTGATGATTACGAGGAACGACTACAAGAAGAGCCTCGTATGGACCGCAGTATGTACGGTCGAAGCCTTCCAAGGTCGGCCATGTCTCGTATACCGGTTGCAAGGGCCAGTCCTGCACCCGTTTCTCAAAGTGTCGTCGAGCGCGATTCTCCTCTGCCTCGCAGCATGAGTAGTCCTCTTGGAGATAGCGCAAGCAGCAGAACTCGCAGCCGAAGTTTGGGCAATCCCGCCATGATGGCTGAACCCTCGAGTACACGATCTGCGATACCATCTAAGCCTAGGCCGCGCAGCTCCCATATGCAGGACTCGCCCAGTGCCACCGACTCGCCCTCACTAAGTCAGCGTACGACGCAATCATTGACAGCGGTATCGAGGGCGAAGGCGATGAACAAGGCCGCAACAGGTTCTGTGGGTAGAAAGACAGTCCCTCGAACAACTTCGAAGGCCAGGAATCCATCCAATTCTCCCAAAGACAGCCCAGCTAGGAGGCCCACATCTGGATCCACCAGGTCCCGACCAACTTCGATTCATAACCGACCAGAGGGAGAAGCGCCTTGGATCGCAACCATGTACAAACCCGATCCAATGCTACCACCGGATCAGCAAATACTTCCCACTCACGCAAAACGCACAATGCAGGGCGGATCGGATGATGAGAAGGAAAAATCTTTCCCTGTGAACATCGACTCGTTGAGTGACGAAGAATTGGCTAGAATGGGAGCTCTGCCACCCCCTGGTTCGAACAAACAGCCGGATACGACCCCCTCTATCCAGCAAGCCCAAAATCCTTCACAGCCACCGTGGCCACTGGCAAGTACCAAAAGCGATGCAAAGAGCCAGACTGGAAGTGCAAGGGCTCCCAACGGCGGGTATACGATTACTCCAAGGATCGCACCTCCAATTGCACCCCCGAAGTCACCCAAACCACAAACAAATCAATCGGAAGCCACTCGTCCAACAAATCCAGCTGTACAAAGAGTACCTGACCTTGACGAGAAAGAAGATGGCAAGAAAAAGAAGAAGCTCGCATGCTGTGTTGTCATGTAGAGTTTAGTCATGCATATACCTAACCACGCGCATATCGTACAGAGGAGCAAGATGAGAATCGCTCCTTTGTTCTAGTTTCTTGTGTTTCTTTTGTGGGATACTGAGAATGTTTCGCTTTCCTACGTTCTTTGCAGTGTTTCTTTCGTTTTTCACCTTTCTCTGTTTCCTAGCGTACTAGCAAGCGAGTGGCGTTCTACTTTCTCTTCGAAGCGTGGCAAGTCTTTTACTGTCGATATCCTGGAAGTCGTCTGTCGCCACATTCGGCTCCAATCATACTACTGTTGCAATTCTGCTTTGATCCATACAATCCGTCCTCTTTCAAGATTCATACTTCAGCCACTATGTGTAGCCTCAGTCTCTTCAGTCTGCACACTGAGAATCAGACATCTGTCCAGTCACGTAAATTAGGGACCTGAAAATGAAAACAATTGAGATCCGTAATTAATCTACTGCGTTGTCGTCGCTTCACTCTCAAGTGAATAGGAAAGTCGAACGCGCACGTGATACACAAACTCTTGGCGTCGACGGCAGCCGAGCGCAGGCCGCACCACCGAAAATCAAGAGAAAGTTCGAACAAGACTCTCAATCTCCAAAACACACATATCGACTCTTCGAGGATCACCCGACAGCGTCGTTATATCTTTTCAAAATGGTATGCCTCACCGATTGAAGGAAGCGGAGACGTTGTGCTGCCTATACATGCGCGCACACACTCCGTGGACATTCGCAGAGAGACCAAATCCACTAACATGCGCAATCATCTAGTCGGATGTAGAAGAGCCCACCAGCCCCGTCGCCGCCGCCGAGGAGGTCGAAGTTGGCGCCGATGACTCCAACCAGTCTGGCAGCATGTCCGTTCTTGACGCCCTCAAGGGTGTTCTCAAGATCTCCCTCATCCACGACGGTCTCGCCCGCGGTCTCCGTGAGGCTTCCAAGGCCCTCGACCGCCGCCAGGCTCACATGTGTGTCCTGAACGAGGCTTGCGAGGAGGAGGCTTACAAGAAGCTCATCGTCGCCCTCTGCGGAGAGCACAAGATCCCTCTCATCAAGGTCCCTGATGGCAAGCAGCTCGGCGAGTGGGCCGGTCTCTGTAAGTTTCTTCATGCGCCTGTCGCTTCCAATCGCACATGTTTTCTAACATACTTTCCACAGGCCAGATTGACCGTGAGGGTAACGCCCGCAAGGTCGTCAACTGCTCTTGCGTTGTCGTCAAGGACTGGGGTGAGGAGTCGCAGGAGCGCTCCATCCTCCTCAACTACTTCCAGACCGAGCAGTAAACGCTTCATTGCGCTTTACGCCGCGTCTTCTTACCAACCACCGAGCTCCCCGAACAACAATCATCAATCACGTCAATTTGCTACACTTAAAAGCATAGCGCGGAGGGTCGGGCAAAGGTGTTATTTTCAGTTGGGAATGGCAATGGCATACAAGTTCAAAATGGAATGAGAAAACTCTCCAAAACACACATACATGTACCGTCCCACCGTGCTGCAACGTGAATCAATGTGAAGCACGGATCTGCTCAAATGGTCATGGAGACCTTACCTTGTATAAGGGTTGAGTACCATGATGCTGTACAAAACTCATGTCCGTTCATGTCATGCCATCAAGGTTTTGAAAGCTCGTCACACAGGCACAAGCGCATTCAGTATCATTCAATATTCAATGCAATGAGTTTCATTAAGCCATCTCGTAACAACAACTTCATTTGAACTGCCACGACCCAAGTGTCCCGCGGCTCTTCGCTGCAAGTCTCAACTGTTGGTATGGGCTCGTCTTGGTGTCAAAGTAAAGTCCGTCAATGTTTCCATCACCCCTCCGCAAACTAACATAGTAGAAGCCGCTTATCGTTAAGCCGTGGTTGAAGTCATTATCATCTCCCTCTCCTGTAGTCGTCGAATGCTCGCTATGCCTGTGACAAGGATCTGAATCAGAGTGTATGAAACATCGCTCCTTCCAGCGCATAAAGATCCAGTCCGACATGATTTCTTCCATCTGCGTTCGGCTAAGTATTGCTCGCGCAACATCGTGATCGGATTTCATGTTACTGAAAGGTGGTAGATTTCGCCAATAAGCCGCGTCTGTCAAGGCTGAAGTCTGTGGAAAAGCGATGCCTCCTGAGTCCGGCGAATTGGCGGGCGTGAGAAAGCTGTGGATGTTCATGTCGATAATTTGCCCTTCCAGGTATGTCGTAATGGGAGTGGGCGGTGTTTCGGGAGATGGATGTGTTGTATTCGGAACATCAAATGCCTCCATAACCCCAGCAATAGTCATATTCTGCAGATTGACAGCTTGTATTGTGACCTTCACAGGCCATCGGTCTTGAATCTCTCGAGGTGGCAGCGACAGGTAGGTGAAAGGATTGCCTGAGAAGGACGGAGGGATGGACCTTGAGTAAGGTATTGGAACGTGGCCCAGCCATGGACGGGTAGCATCAGAAGCGGTGGGTGAGCGAAGAGAGGAGCCTTTCCCAGCCGTCGTTGTATGTTGGGTACCTTTGAAGAGAGAGCCAGGGGCTAGCCACGAGGAAGGTTGTGGACAAAGACAGCGTCTAGTGTCGGTTATCAAGTCATCATAGCTTTCAGGGGCGAAGAGGCCATGATCCAAGGCCGAACAAAGAGATTCATCATATGTAGAGCACTCCCGTAAACTATCAAGGTATTTCAAAGCGGACTCGAGTAGAGGAGAAGGCCGTGACGGCGACGTCGAGGGAGTCGAGTCTTGGGCAGGAGTGTCAGCCAGATATGTCCGGCGATATGCACTCCTAGCGTCTTGAGTTTCGTTCGTATCTTCGTTATGCCGCCGGCTTCCACTAGACGAGGGCAGAGTGGTACGGGCATTCTGCATAATGGCAGCGCTTCTCAGGTCATGTCGACGGTATAGAGCACGACGACGTGCGGCAGCTTGTTCAGATTCGTCCTCTCCTTCGTTCGTACGAGTAGGGGCCCAATCATAGAGGCTCTGCTGCTGTACCGGCGGGGTCCCATAGGTCGGCCTCGAGTCTTCGAGCCTGCTGAGCCTAGCAAGCACTCTCTGCAACCTTTGTCTCCTCGTTTCATCTTCGGAAGTGCGATCGGTGGCTTCCGCTTCTCGTCGGCGGTCAAGGCGGTTCAGGTCTCTAAGAAGTTCGCGGTCGCGGGTCGAGTAGGACATGTCTGCTATGTCTTCTTCTGCCGTCGCAGTGTTGTTCCAGACATCAGCGTCTTCTGCGTTGACGTCTGGGTCGTATCAGAAATGGGTCCATCTTCCAAGCCCGCTTTCCCTTCACCTACTTGGTCTATCTCCGGAAGGTGTGTTCGACGGTGGTGGCATTGGCTTTGGAAGCTTGGCCTTCGAGATGATGATGCGCTGCCTCGCTTGCCGTAACGGTATGACGCCCTGTTTCGAGACACCCCTTCGGATTGCGTATCCAAGCACACGAGACTGCCGACTTGCAGAAAACAAAGAGATGGTATCGTACTGCACTCGGCTACGTTCAATCGAATCAATCAAATGCTTCGGAGGCCATCGCCGAGGCTTGACGAATGTGCAACTCGCTCGCTAGGGTGGCACCTTCCTAGCGGCAGTCATCAACCAAGCTCACCATCAATTACCGAACTTGATCCAACTAAGCAGCGACACCCCTCGAAGAAGTCGCTGTCGCATCGCACTGTGACTTTTGGCTTCAGTCTTGTGTCTGGCAATTAATTGTTTACTCTGGCCAGTTTATAAATAGCCAGTTTCTTGAGTCACCATGGGTGCGATACTGTGGGCCCAATTACTTGGTAGTGGTACGCGCCGTCGTATCAGCGTGAAAGGCACTTTCGCGACGACCGACCGACGTCTTCCTCGTCTTTTGTCCTTTTTCTTCCCTTACCTCTGCCTATTCACTCCTTTGTTTGATCTGTGGCTGGACCATGATCGTTTAGACACTCATTTCACTAACCTCCGCCAATCATTGCATCTGCTATCATTTCTTATTCCTTCTCTTCCGACTAGATTCCGTCCTTCAATATGCTTAGATCTCACTGTAGGACACAGTCCGCAATTTCTATTTCTGACATTACTCAGTACGATGAGAAAACAGGTTGGATTATGGAGGAGGGTTACCAGTCATTGAGACAAAGCACCTCGCGACAAAGATTCTTAGTATACATGCTTCTTCTCGCTGAGGCAATAATGTCTGCATCGCTTTCGGCACAGATTCCGCTCCTCGTTACGGCCACCTCGTCTTCATGCTCGGACTACAGCTCGGCTTATCTTCGAAGTCTGCTTGAGTGCGCCTACTTTTTTGGAAGTACGTTCAGTATCTTCTGGGGTTACGCTGCAGATAGAGCTGGACGGAGGATAGTCTCTCTGCTTGGTCTAACCGGAACCCTGGCTTGTTGCCTTTTCATGGGCTTTGCAACAACTCTGCCTGGTTGGGTCGCATTGCGATTCCTGGCGGGATGCATGGGCTCAGCAGTTTTCACTTCTGCTCTTGCGATGCTTGCCGACCTAAGTATGCCTTCCGCGAAGGCTCTGCGAACTTTATCACGATTGCCTCTCATATCCGTGTGCGGTGGTATTGGGCCACTTCTGCAATCAATCGTCAGGCAGCTTGGCGAGTATGCACCAGCTGGGATCTGGTCTCAGTGGCCCGCATTGAATGGTCAGATTGCCTGTGCCAGTTTGATTCTTGTCATATTCTTACTTGAAGTTATCTGCTTGCGAGAGGTCAGTACTACTGGTGTCTTTACACGTATACACATGCTCACAGTGGGGTTTGTAGACTTTGGATCCTCAGGCTGCAGTCAACTCGAACGGCGAAGAAGCGACTCTGCTTGGACACAAATCCGAAGACAATGAAGCCCTGTTGATGGTCTCTGTTGTGGACATTGACGAGCAATCATCAATCATTTCCATGGATGACTTTCTGCAAGCGCCCTCCTTTGTCACGCTCCTGGCATCTTTCTCCATCCTCTCCCTACACTCCTCTACATTCGAGGTGCTGCTGCCTCACCTGGCCGACTCACCCTCCAATGTGGGCGGCATGGATCTTCCTTGTGGCCTCTTGAACACGATCATCACCATCGTCAAGGCAGTCGCCGCTGTCGGTGTCTTCTATGCCTTGCCGAAATTCTCAGCTCAATTGGACATTCTCTCCGTCTATCGCAAAATCTCAATTGCATTTCCTTGCATCTATACGTTAATCCCATTTTTTGCTATGTTAGCAACTATCTCCGGAGCACCGCCAACATCGTGGGGCGTATTCAGTACTTTTGCAGTTTTGGCAAAGGAACTTTTCGCAGAGATAGCACATGTGCTGGCCATATTGCTCGCTTTCTCTGCCAGTCCGAACGCAACGTCTGCTGGAACCAGTATTGGATTGCTCGGACTCTCGAATCTCTTCAAAGCATTGGCAGTCGGTGTCAGCGGATTGAGCTATTTCCTCTCCGATGCATACTCAGTCGTTGCCATAAACGCCACTCTGTGGGCACTACTGGCCGTGTTGGCTTTTGTTGGCACATCTATCAACCTGAAGCTAAGAGAAGCTCCTCTAGTTGGTCAGGATATTCCAGCCGAGTTGTTGCGATGGAGCAGTGTGTTTGATGCCGAGTCCGACAGCGAGGCTGAGGTGTAGTTGATGAATTTTTCTTGTGTTGTCGTAGTTTAGATCTGACGAGTACATACTCTACTTTCTTAGTTGTCCAGTAATTTCTTATGTACCACTTGTTCAGTCTCTAGTTTGACTCGAATCGTTTTCGCTTGAAACGAGCCCTTGCAAGGGGTTTGGAACAACCATCTACTCTAGATGCAAGATAGTAACGAGGATCCGGTACATGTCCACTAAGAGCGGTACTTTGGCTTGGCCTCTATAGGCCGCCATGGTACAAACATATAACTCGCCTTGCTTTTTGATAGCTAATCAGGTAGCTGCAATTTCGATGGGTATTAGTGTTATCTCGAACGTTTCGGTCGTCGCGATTGATGTGCATCACCGTGGTGGTGATGATAGTCCGATAGATCCGAGATTCGCCCAAAAGGGAAAGGTTGCGACTTTTTGGCTTGCGCGCTTTGTGCGTTGCCTCCATCGTGGTTGCGCGTTTTGTGCGGGAAACCATAACATGGCAAATATAAAAGTGACTTGACTATTTAAAAAGGTAGGAAGTCCCCTGCTAGAAACAAACGACCATATGTCCCATCTTTGATTTTCTATCATTCCTTCCTTCCACCACCATGGCACAGTCACACACGAACGAAGAGGCGGTCACAACAACAACCACCTTCTTCATATCAAATCTGCACTGCCCTAGTTGTATCACCAGTATCCAGTTCTGCTTGGAAGATTTGGGCATCCAACCGACTTCTATCTCTCATTCAATTATTCACCACTCTGTCACCATCCGCCACAATCCTGAAACATCACCCAACACCATCACCTCTAGCTTAGAACAAGCAGGCTTTGAGGTCTTCAGTGTTGCACAAGCAGATCGGGAACCCACATTCAGACCTTGGCAACCTGAGGATACCGGCATCAATGAAGACTGGGGCCTAGAGCAAGCTGTCCAGCGATGGAAGACTGCATGGAAGGACAAAGATGTCGAGGTGGAGAACAGCAGAAAGAGAAAGAGACATGTGGAGCAGTGTGCTCAATGTCTCAAAGAACTTCGAAGTCTTGGTTCTTCGGAAGCTCTGATGGACAAGGCACAGCCGTTCTCAGATGCATCTGATATCGAGAGAGGGGTCTCTATCTCTACAGAAGAGGGAGACGCTGCGAAGGACACCGAAGAGCTTGGTTCTGTGACGACTGCAACACCTGAGCTCTTCCGTGCCACTTTCTCGATCGATGGTATGACATGCAGTGCTTGCGTCACCAATGTCTCTCAGGCCATCTCTCAGCATTCCTTTGCACAGGACATCAATGTCAACCTACTCAGCAATTCCGCTACAGTCACCTTTTCAGGTCGCGACAACGACAAGGTAATCCTTGAGTCGATTGACGATGCTGGATATGACATTTCTTTGAATGAGATTGAGAAGTTGGGTAACAAGCAGAAGCAAAGTCCGGATGAACACACATGGAAAGCAACATTCTCAGTCACTGGTATGACTTGTGCTGCTTGTGTGAGATCTTTGACAGCTGGACTTGAGGAACCAGCATGGATTACAAACGTTCAAGTAAATCTGATCTCCAACAGTGCGACGGTAGCCTTCGAAGGAACCAAAGATAAGGCCAAGGACATCGTGGTAATCATCGAAGAGCTCGGCTTCGACGCCTCGGTCGAGGATTTGCAAGGCGTTGACGCAACGCAGAGTTCGTCCACAGAACGAAATATCGCCCTACGAGTGACAGGCATGTACTGTCATCACTGCCCGCCACGGATACTACAGGCTCTCTCGGACAGATTTGGCAAAGACGTAACAATCGACGAAGAATGCAGTGTAACGAGTCCGCTTCTAAAACTCAGATATCAACCTCAGCCACCAACCTTGACCCTTCGACACATCATCGATACTATCAATGCAGTTGATGACGAAGTCCAAGTTAGCATTTTCAACCCTCCAACACTTGAACAGAGATCAAGAGAGATTCATGCTGCTGAACGCAGGAAGATACTCCTTCGCTTCACCCTCTCCCTCGTTACCGCAGTCCCCACCTTCATAATTGGCATTGTCTACATGACTCTCGTCAATCATGAAAATGGAGGTCGCAGATACCTCATGCAACACATCTGGGCCGGCACAGTCAGCAGAGCAGATTGGGCTCTCTTCATAATGGGCACAGTCATCTACTTCTTTGCCGCTGATATCTTTCACATTCGCAGCCTTCAAGGCATCTATCTCATGTGGAAACCTTCATCCAAAACTCCTCTTAGTCATCGACTGTTGAGATTTGGCAACATGAATATGCTGATTAGTCTTGGAACTTCAATTGCATACTTCGCTTCCATCGCGGCCCTTGCTATCAATGCTACGAGTGCGAAGGCGATGGGCGAGGGTCAAGCTTATTACTTCGACAGCGTGGTTTTCCTGACTTTGTTCCTGCTTGGGGGCAGAGGCTTGGAGGCCTGGAGCAAAGCAAAGACTGGAGACGCTGTTGCTGCTCTGGGGTCTTTGAGGCCTGATACCGCACTCCTCGTCACCCATGTCGTACCTTCTCCCGACACTACGACTTTGGAAAAGACGGCTACAGAACTGCTGGAGGTCGGAGATGTGGTCAGAGTTCTCCACGGCAGTTCTCCGCCCTTTGACGGCACCATTATAGATGGCGAAACCAAATTCGACGAAGCCAGTCTGACTGGAGAGGCAAGGCTTGTCGCCAAACATGCAGGAGACCAGGTCTTCTCGGGCACGATCAACAAAGGCTCACCCATCGACATACGCTTGACCAGCATCTCTGGCACTTCGATGCTAGACCAGATCATCAAAGTGGTTCGCGAAGGACAGACAAAGCGTGCTCCGGTAGAGAGAGTAGCTGATATCATAACCTCACGCTTCGTGCCATTCATAGTTCTCATCGGCATTGCTACCTGGATTATCTGGCTCTCACTCGGTCTTTCTGGGGCCTTGCCAGTCGAATACCTGGATTCAGAGATCGGCGGGTGGCCATTTTGGTCCCTACAGTTTTCCATAGCTGTGTTCGTGGTGGCATGTCCTTGCGGTATTGGTCTTGCTGCTCCCACTGCTCTTTTCGTGGGTGGTGGTCTGGCAGCCAAATATGGTATACTAGTCAAGGGAGGTGGCGAGGCTTTCCAAGAGGCTAGTATGCTTGATTGTGTTGTCTTTGATAAGACCGGCACTTTGACACAAGGCACTGCGCCTGCTGTCACAGATTGCAAGACCTTCGGCAATAATGACGAGAAGATTATGATGATGGCGAAAGCGCTTGAGGAAAACAGTAGTCATCCGGTCGCAAGAGCTGTCGTCGAGCATAGTAAAGCTAAGATTCAAGAGACTGAAGGCACGCAGGCTCTCAATGTTGAGGAGTTGCCTGGCAAGGGTCTCAAAGGCACTTTCGACATCGACTCGGAGACACAGATCACAGCAATCATCGGCAACGAAGCGCTCATGGCAGACTTCGATGTACGAATCGACTTAGAAAGCAAGAAGTTGATTGAGAGCTGGAAACAGCAGGGCAAGTCTATCGCTCTTCTATCAACTTCTTCGTCCTCCTCGAATACAGGCTTCACTCTAGCAGCAGCCTTCGCCATCGCGGATCCTCTACGACCCGAGGCAGCCACAATTGTCAAGTGGCTGCAAGACCAAGGTCTTGAAGTATGGATGGTCTCTGGAGACAACGCGACGACTGCGAACAGCGTGGGCGCAGCAGTCGGCATACCGTCCTCCAACATCATGGCTGGAGTTTTGCCTGAGCAAAAAGCAGATAAGATCAAGTATCTGCAGCAGACGCTTGTACCAAGGCATTCTCGAGGTTTGATCGGTTCACGCAAGCAAAGGGCTACTGTGGCCATGTGCGGTGATGGTATCAACGACGCTCCAGCTCTTGCGACGGCAGATTTGAGCATTGCAATCGGATCGGGATCCGATGTGGCTCTGTCGACGGCATCATTCGTCCTGGTAACATCTGACTTGCGTGCTTTGGTCCGACTATTGGAGCTGTCGCGAGTCGTGTTTCGCCGAGTTGTGCTCAACTTTGCTTGGGCGTTGGTGTACAATCTTGTTGCTCTGCCAGTTGCTGCAGGAGCGTTGTATGCGATTACCAGCGGAGGAAAGCACGTCCGACTGGATCCGGTATGGGCGAGTTTGGCCATGGCACTGAGCTCGGTTTCGGTGGTATCCAGCAGTCTCCTGCTGCGCACCAAAATTCCGATCCTCGGATTCAGGCCGTCAAAAGTTATGTAGCATAGCGTAGTTCAAATAGCAATGAACCGTGAATCATCCTCACACAGCAGGAACCTTCCTCTTATGTTCGCGATTCTCCCTCCGTATCCTCGCATCCTCCTTCATGCGTGTTTCAATCTTGACCTCCATCTCCCTCTGATCCATCAACGTCTTGATCTCCTTTTCCACACGTGCATTCTGTTGTTGGGCTTCATATCTCGCGCGCATCCTCTCTTTCGCCAACTCAACATTCTGCTGCATGTGATGTTGCACCGCCATGCCCAACTCTTGCTCTCCAGAGATGTTGTTCGCTTCCACAAACTCTCTAGCCCAAGCTCTTTGCTCTTCGCCACTCGGTCCTTCTCCTCCTTCCAACCAACCTCCCGGATGCGTCAATCGTATCCCAGGCACCGGACTCGCGAATATCCGTCGGGGATCGTGTACACTGAGCGGTAATTGCTGTAACGTGATGTGCGGTAGATTTCTAGCATCGACATCTCTTTCGCGGATGGACACTCCTTGCTGTGGTTGTTGCGACGAACTGTTCGGGATGATGGTGATGCCGTCGCGAGAGGAGCGGGGTGGGTATTCGAGGATATGGTGTAGTGAGTTTTCGAAATGCGCCGAGTAAGGGATCTGATGGTGATGATGCGCGATCTCGGAATTAGGCCCTCGAGGGCTGATGGAAGACATTTTGTGTTGTTTGTGTTTTGAGTGTTGATGATGATGCAGAAGCATGCGACCGCTGAATCTCGAGGATGCGGAAATGATGGAAGCCGAGGACGTGGAGTGTGGGAGTAGAGTTTATGCACACGCACCGACAGCATCCTCGTTTGCACAATTTCCCACTCTCCGCTCCGCTGGTGAAGTGGTCTTGGCATGGACTGGTCAGCGAACCGCGGGAAGCAGCGTCAAGTGGTGGTCGCGTTGTATAGGAAGTCCCGATCCGCAATCAATTCACATCTCACACATCACACAACATGTCGTCTGGTTACGGCTTGACTGGAGGTACACATTCATCCCATGACTGCTATGGATGAGAGGAATTGAATGCTGACAATGGACTCTTGCGACACACAGGCCCCGGCCGCTGCTTTCCTTTCTGGCAGGAGATGCTCGCCTGCTACGTCGTCAACACAAACTCCGAGGACGGTTCGGGCAAGAAAAAGTGCGCCCCCATGCTCGAGGACTACTACGAGTGCCTACACCACCGCAAAGAGGTACAGATCTGCCTTCCTACGAATCCCCCACCTACCCAAACCCAGCAACGACCTAACACACAAGGAAATGACAGGCCGCTCGTGTCCACGCCCTCCAATCCGCATACCGCAAGCACCTCGCCGCAAACCCCAGAGACGACGCGCCCTCGGCCGGTCAAATAAGGAGTCTGGGCTTGATCGAAGGCTCGCTCGAGGAAAAGGACATGAAGGCCGCTGCTCTGCTCCCTCACGTCAAGACCAATGTTGGTCCTTGAACATTGCACAATTATACCACGTTTTCTTCAGCCTTTCAATACACGTTTTCTGTTCTGTTCAAATACATTATGTTCGTCTTCCTGGGGAGTTTGAAGCTACATGGGGGATTTCTCCATCGACAGTGATATCGAATACGCCGAATTTCCCTGCCTGGTGATTTCCTCCGCTGTATATCACTTCGATCACATTGACCATGTCGCTTGCAGCTCCCTTTCCTTTTGCTGTTCTGGGGATGGCGTCGATGAGGAGTTGAGTGTCGACGAGATAACCCAATGATTTGCCTAGCCCAGGTCTTGCTTTGATGGATTCAAAGATCGATACTCTTTCTTGATCGCTTCCGTAGGTAACACTCCAGCTCAGGAGGACGATGCAGAGGTTGTATTCTTTTGCCGTGTTTCGAAGACGGCGAACGAGAGTAGTGAGAGTGGCTTGTCCTGTTTCTTATATCAGATGTTTGTCTCGTGTCAATAGTAAAGGACATGCATACCCTGCGCATAATTGTTTTTCAGATGCAAACCCAGCACTTGACTCAGATTGTTAATCAGAACCATACCTGCCTGTTCCTTCTTCTCTTCCTCTACTTTCTCCTCAGAACCCACATCCAGCATCTCGTCCTCTGCTTCTTCCTGGCTATCTCCAATTGTGTTCTTGGGCACATTTCTCCCTTCCAAGTCATCGATCAATTCGTTCAGACCTTCAACCACACCTTCAAAGTCAAACACTCGCATGATCTTAACCCTGTCCAATGTAGACGTCGCGAGTTTGACGTTGGCTTCATGGTTGTGGTTGCTTGTTGAGAGTCGGGTTATGATGCTTCGGTAGAGTTTCAAGACGTCCAAGTTGCCAGTTGCATCAATGAGCGTTGCCGTGTGTGAGGTAGAAGCCAAAAGATGTGTGATCAGAAGTTGCAGTGATATCTACACCAAAACAATCAGTATCAATACCATCATAAACATATCATAATGTAAATGGTATAACCCTGACCACCACAACCTTCCACCTCTCTTCCCCTTCAACCGCCCCTCCAATCGCCGAATCCCATAGACAAGGAAAACAGAAAGACAGAAAGACACTCACCGTTTCAGCACCCTGACTTCCCGTCGCACCGCTAATGTTGTAAATCCCATCTCCCCCATACGCGAATCCGCCATCCAATGCATCATCAACAGCAGCACACCCGGTCCCCACTCTCAATCGTTTCCGAGCTCTTTCCTCAAATAGACCTATTTCTTCTTTTGCAATCAAACCTGATGCCAAAATCGGTTTTACAGCCATTGTTCGGCAGTTGTTATTGGCGTTTGATCGGCGGGGAATGTTTTGTGGTGATGCAAGTGATTATTGCGTGGGAGGTTGGCAAAGGCTGGTTTTGGGTTGTTTGAGGATTTGAAATTCCGACTGAAATTGGGAGGTTGGATGGGTCGAGTGACGCGCTCGACCGCCAACACAGCTGGAAGATATTATCGTACGGTTAGGAAAGAAAGAGAAGGCACGACTTGATGGTGTTCTTCTTTTCTTCGCATGGTTCATTTTCAAAAAGAAGAGGTTTGATATTTGCTAGCCCTTTTCAAGCATAACCCCCGAATAAAACGCCTCTATCCACCACCACCTGCCATTGCCCATAAAACCCCTGGAGACTTTTTTCAAAGAAGAACAATCCATAGATTGCCCTTTGGCTCCCGTGTCCAGCATTTCCATCCTTCAGATAAGAAGAGAAAAGACCTAAAAGAAAAGAATCGACCAGCTGCTTTGGTATCTGATGGGCTGTCGATAAGGTAACAGAAAAAGGAGAAAGAAGAGAAGAAAGACACCTCGAAGATTTCAGGCCTGGCATAGTTCTGCTCCAAAAACGATTAATAGCCCAGGGTAAAAGAGAGAATGCTGGTATCCAAAACAATGGCAGTCTTGTATCAGTCACCTCAAGACCCTCTTCTCTCGGGTCTGGCTCTGCGACCGCCCTTCAAACTCTTCATGCGGTTGAGGAAGCCACCTCCACTGCTCTTCTCGGGCATGTCGTTCACGGCGGGTGACACGCTGTCTGCGGTGATACTCCTAGTAAGACCGTTTCTGTGAGGCGAGCTGGGTGCTCTTGCGCGACCACCCTTGGTCTCTTCGGCGTAGCGGATGGAAGCACCCTTCTTCTCGTATGCATCGTTGTAGTCGGAGAAGAATGGGTTGCTCTCCTTGGTTGTGGCTGCGATGCGAGTTCTACCGCCTGCGCTTTGCACCTGGCCAGGGCTGTTCGGAGATATGGGGCCGTAGTTTCCGTCGGGTGAGGCTACATTGTTCCTGTTTTGTGAGAGTCCTCGAAGACGTACGGCCAGCGACTTCTTGCGAGTCAAACCACCTCCTGGGAATGCAGCAGGTTCGGTTTCGGATTCACGGCGTTGAAGGTCCTTTCTGGAAGCTGGAGCACCTTCAAGGAAAGTCGAAGTTCCAAGGCCATAAGATTCGGAAGTGTGAATCTGCTCAACGCGGTCGGCAGGATTGAAAGATTGAACATGCTTGGCAGGCAGCTGCTGGGCGCGCGACTGGGAGTAATCGTTGAAAGCATCTTCACCGCGTCCGTGGAATCTGTCGAGATCGATGTTCTTGTTCAGAGGACCAGAGCCACCAAGAGCGTTGTTGGCTGAGTCCGCGGGGAATGCTTGCATGGGGGCACGAACATCCTTCTTACGGTTGCGGTGGGGGTTGCATGCGTCGAAAGGTCCGTCGTGATGGAAAACTGTTGATTATCGGTTAGTTTCAAATTGAGGAGCTGTAGCTTGAGAACATAGCACTTACGTCCTTGGCCGTAGATGCCTGTGACGTCGAGCTTGTCAATAAGATCAAGTCCTTGAGGTTTTCTGGTCGTTCTCGATTTCCCGTCCTTGGATTTGCCCTCCTTCTCACGACGTTCTTCACGTTCCTTGCGACGCTCTCTTCTCCTTCTGTCTTCGTCTTTGCTGTCTAGGATTGAGGATTCGGAGTTGCGACGAGGGCGTCTGCTTTCAGTCTTGGGTGGGCTGGCGAAGATGTCTAGTCCGTTTATGTCCTTAGAAGGGCGTGGTGGCCCGCGTGGGGGAGCTGGGCCGCGGCGGCGGGACTCTTCTTCCTGTGAACGTGCGGGTCTGTGTGAAGTTGAAACGGTGCCAGAGCGAGGAGGCCCATTGCTACGGGGTGCAGGAGCCGCTGATCCGAGAATTAGCTGGATGCTGCTGAATGATGTGTGATTTGTGTTTACCTCCTGAAGTGGGCTTGTCGAGCAATGACAGGTCCTTCTGCGACAGCTTGTTAGTCATTTTCTTCTGGAATGAAGCAAGTCCGCTGTGACCAAATTTCCTCGTATAAGGGAAAAAAGTAAAGTGGACGGTCGAGAGATGAAGTGCTGGGGCTTGTGCAACAAGAGCTGCTGCAGGTCTGACAGATGGCGGGGCTGGGTGCAGATGACATGGGCGACACGTACAAAGATGTCCTCGGTGAAAGGGTTCGGGCCTCCCTGTCGCTGCTGTGACGAGGCTGGAGGGTCGAGAAACGGGTTGTTAGACATTCTATGGTCGGGAGATGGCAGAGGAGAGGCAGCGCGGCGGAAGGGGTTGTTGGAAGCAAAGTTGGCGTTGGCACCAGGTGAAGGTGCGCGCTGGCCTGGTTGAGTAAGATGCGACATCAGCAACGACTTTCTTGACAGGATGACGAGCGAGGATGACGGTAGGCAGCCCACAGGGGCGGGATATTTTGATATTGAAACAGGGTTGAAACGCAACAACAAGGGGCGCTTACCTGGCATTGCCGCTGGAGCAAGCGACATGATTGCTCAGTTCAAACGGGGATCGCTCGAGGGGAGACGTAGGCGTCGACGAGGAGATGCAGTGTGCTATGTAAGCGAGCCCAAGAATGAGGAATGGATCGGCGAGGTTGTTTGTCGAGAATCAGCCTATCTGCGTCGGATATCGTCCCGCTATCAAGGCGCGGTGGTGGGCGTGCAGAGCTGAGGGTGATGGCGCACTGTGGTTTAGTAACTGCTGGGGACAGGAGAGATGCTGGTGATGGGTTGTTCAGGAAAAGAGTACGAGTAGAACGGTAGTACCTAGGCTGTTTACTAAGATGAGAGGGGGGGCTCGAGCCTCCCAGGGTCTACCGCTTTACGCTGCGCTCTGCGCTCTGCGCTTATTGCCTGTACTCCGCATTGGCACGCCGTGTTGATCTTCGCTTTCTTCGTATTCTTTCGATAAACTGCCGTTGGCTATGCAACTCGAAGTTTCACCCATCAGCTCCTGCTGTTGACCTGTCCTGCGAACACAGGTGCGCACTTTCGTTGCTATCGATTGTCTTTCCCCTATCGATCGAGCAAGAGCCCGTCATCGCATCGCCGTATGTCCATCAGGGGCTGGTAACTTTAAGCCTGTGCTCTAACTCTAACAAGCATCTGAATCAAACCACGTTTTTCCGAAAATCGCAGGAGGACCGACTGGCGGGGAATTTCACCAGCCTTCCCACAAGTACATCCCACTTTGCCCACTGGTCACCTGCGCCGTGCGCGTGACGCTTCACAACATGGCCGACTCTCACTACGGAGGCTATACACGCTTCGAGCTCGAACTCGAGGTAAGTCGAAATGAAAAGGCGTCACCACCCGGACCTAAGCGATTGGGCATCATCATGTCGGCTCAGCGTGTGTGTGATTTGGATCACCGTTCTCATCGTTGACGGCCCGTCTGCAGTTCGTCCAGTGCTTGTCCAACCCTCTCTATCTCAATCACCTGGCAACCCAAAAGCTGTTGGATGATCCAGAGTTTGTTGCATACCTTGCCTATCTCCAGTACTTTGCGGAGCCGAAGTACATCAAGTACTTGTCGTGAGTCTATCTTATTCCATACCACGTGACCCTTATATTTATGCTTTCCTCAGCTACCCAGGTCCCACCATCCGAGCACTCGAGCTTCTCCAACAAGAGAGGTTCAGAAAAGACATCCTAATTCCCGAGACAGTTGCTAGGATGGCAGAAGAAGGCCTTCAAGCCAGCGCTGATGGTCTCCGCCGCGACTGATGGAGAAACGGCGTCGCAACGGCATGCTTCCTATTCTTGTTTTCACACGATAACCATGATACCCATTAATGAAAACGGACTTGCTTTTTCCTTTCCTGACGAAGCACATAAACTCCTGATGCAAAGGGTATCTACCTGGATAACCGTGTCTCAATACCAGCCAAGGCCGACCGACATGTTGATGCCGAGCCTGTATCCACAAACGCCGCGCTGAAAGATCGCTAAAGAGGAATGTTGCTGCAAGATGCGGCGTGGACGATTGCGCGTCCATTCTTGGTGATGAGAAGCTCAGTTCTCACGCCATTCGGAAGCACATTTTGTACACTGTGCTCGGGTTAGCCAAGGCGCGCTCGGGTATGAAGGGTGGTGAATGCACATACCTTATAGAAAGTAGTCATAGGCTCGTCCGCACTTCTGATCTGAACCTGTCTGAAGTATGCTTCGCGGTTGTCGCACTTCTCTTCTCTGCAGTTGACTTCTGTCTTGTCGACGTTCTTCCAGCTGTCGGCACCTCCCAAGACATCTTCGACTTCCTTGCTCTTCATCATCTTGCGCTCAAAGTAGCGCTTGTCCAGGATCATTTGGTAGGGGCATGTTCGGCACTCGAACCGGTTGACGTTTGCAAAGTGCTGCTCGTTCAGAGGAAGGTGATCCGCGGGAATGGGTGTAATGGTCAAAAGGTTTGAGCAACTCGGGCAGACTAGATATGAAAGTCAGTACTTTGCTGGAAAACAATCGAGTTTGGCGTCTTACAGAGAAGCATGTTGAATGGCTGCGCGCTGGTCGAAGCGCAGTCTTAAGCTTGTCAAGACGAGGGAGTCAACAGCTGTTGCAAGAGTGTGTCAGGAAGAAGAATGAGCTTTGAGCCTGTCGATTCAGATCGAGTCTGTCGCAAGTCATAAAAGTTCGAGAAACACCGCCAAGAAGAATTTATAACCACCTCCGTCTTCCGTCCTCCGCTGCGAGCCGAGGCACAGCGACTAAGGGACCATCATGCTGCCTATTTCTTATAGGCAAGCCTTATAGGTGGAGACAAGTACTGGGCTCGGATTGAACATCAGACCATTATTCTTGTAGACACACCTGGAAGAGAATTAAATACCCTCACTAACTTGTGGACTGCCCCACTGCCTTTTCGCCTCATGCACGCGTAGTCAAATACATCAACCCAACCATCTTGTCCGCCTGCCTATCCACCATGACCAGCACCAGATAGGTTACAACAAGGTAAATGTCAAAGAAAGGCTGCTCAAATTAAGCTATGTCCCCAAGTTCTATCTGTTTGTCGTGATTGGCCTCGTTACTGCGTTTGTTGCGCGCGGGCGACCTCCTCAGCTTGCGGTTGAGGCTTACGGTCTTTGCGTGCAGCTTCGACTGCTTCAATGTTGAGCTCCGGACCCGGGTCTACTTTCTCTTCTTGTTCTTCGTTGATGTCGCTAGGCACGCGATCGAGAAGCTCACCGCTCTCGTCAAGCTTTTTGCGTTGTTCTGACACAATGGCGTCGGCTTCACTGACGCCACCCTTTTGTGCGGCCGGATCACCATCAACGCCGATAGGCTCGACCTTGCGCTCGACCGTCTGCTGCAATGCCTGGTTGTCAAAGCGAACGATCATGATAGTCAAGTTGTCGGTCGAGAAGCGATTGAGTGCATACTCGACAAGTGCCTTTGAAGCAGCCTGAGGATCCTTGATGTTACGGACGAGATCAACAGCCTCTTGGTCTGAGCAAACATCCCACAGCTGTTGAAGAAAACGTTAGCAGTATTCGAGGTGTATAGAGGAAAGAGACTTACGCCATCACAAGCCAAGATCAGAAACTCGTCGATATCGGGTTGAATGACTGTCTCAGTGGTGTAGGGATGACCGGTAATCAAATCCTTCATGTATGCATCACCGAGTGCACGAGTGACGGCAAGGACACCATTGACACGGTTGTTGAGGATGAGACCTCCAGCACCTGCGATTCTCTTGCCCTCATTCTCGTCACTGCCCTTGTGATCGTAGGAGAGACGCAAAGCCTTGCCATTTCTGCAGAGAACAATGCGAGCATCTCCAACGTTGGCAGTGTACAGGACACGCTGACGCGAAGCTGCCTCGCGCAGCTTTGCTGCGGGCGATTGTGTCGAATCTACGCTGATCGGTGTTGATTCTGAGTTGCCCTTGATAGCTGCAGCAGTAGCGGGTGCAATTGCGGTGGAGCCAGTGGCGGACTGAGAGTTCGGTATTCTATCCTCCCAGCGAAGGACAGCAGTGATTGCAGTGCAACCACTGTTTTTCAAAGGCAGTTTCTCGAGCTGCTGATCAGCAGTAGTGAAAGTTTGATCAAGAAGCTCGGGAATAGGAGTGTTCGGGTTCTTGCGAATGATGTCTTCGAGAAGGCAGTGGATCTTCTTGCCACACCAATCGGCTGCGAAGTTACCGGCATGTCCGTCGAAGATAGCAAAGTAGCCATTGTCAGTTTCGACGACATCTTGAGATGTGGATGAATTGGTGGAAGATATGCTCTTTTGAGCTGTGTCGGAGCCAAGGGCCGGGGCTGGGGTGCAGAGGAAATTGTAGAGATAGGCATGCGTGTCTTCCATAGTTCTTCGGCATTTCTTGTTCTTATCCTCAGTAACGCCGACTCTGAAAGTAGACCGCGGGCCAGGTTCGGATTCACCAGCCGAGTTGTTGAGTGCACCTTGGGGGACGCTCAGAGCAGGGTCGGTTCTACCAAGCTTCTGCATGGGGGTCTGAGGCTTCTCGCGGGCCTCAGGGGAAGAGCTGTGGAATTGGTCTTTGAATGACTGCTTGGCATTCGAAAAGACATTTCTTGCGCCAGCAAATCCGCTGCTTCTCCTCTTGCCCGAGGGACTGACATCTTTGCGGTCTGCACTGGTGCCGGCGTCCATCGAGGATGGCTCGGCGGAGGGCAGAGAGCTCGGCTCGGCGGTCTTGGGTAGTGATTCACCTTCTTTTGGTGACGATCCAAACATTCTGTTCAGCAGGCCTCCCTGAGTGGAGAAGCTTCTGCGTGTCTTGCCGGATGCCAGATTGAAAGCGGGGACGTGACTGATGCCACACGAAGGTCGAGAATAGAAAGCTTCAGAGGCAAGATCGGGCACGTCGGGCAGAGAATATCGTTTGTGAGCCTTTTCCTGCACCAGAGCATCAGCAAAGTGTCGGACAAGCACGTGGAGGCTTCGTTCAGCCGCCATGCAGCTCCATGTGAGGCAGCAGGAAGCCGTGGCGTGGGGTTCCGAACAGCCGATATGATGGAGAGACTCACTTGTTTCAAATGTAGGTCTTATGGTGCGCCGTGTCAGGGATGATGGAGATTCTTAGGTTGTCAATTGGAGAACGTGAGGGGTGCGGTTCGTGTGGATGGGGCTCTCGACGTCACCGGAAACTCGGACGCTTCTGGAAGGAGCTCTTGGCGCTGAGATCGGTAGCCGGATCTTGTTACTGCCGTCGAGTAGTTGTAGATGCCTGACAAGAACATCCCGTTCAGTCCTGAACATTCGCGAGAGCTATCGCCTTATATCATTCATCCTCTTAATTTACTTGTGCTCGGTCGCACATTCTTAGCGTTCAGGGATGCGGATCAAGTCATCAATCCCAGGCAGGTTCCCCGCAAACTGGGCGAACTGGACCAAACGTTCGTATTTACGTATCGTGAGATCGTGAGCCATGCATGTCTTGTTGTGCAGCTTCTCTATGTCCTTCTCCCAGAAAGTATATAGCAATGGAGGTGAAGAGTCTCAAGATTGTATGATGTCCTCTTGTCGCCGTATAGAGACGAAGCCTCCGATATCACTGTCCGGAACGCCGTACGCTTGCCATGCAAACAGTTATAACCAACGCCATTCCATAGTAGAGCTTATCGTCGCAAACTATCCAGTCTGGCTTGGAGATCGTCATCGCCAGGATCACCACCAATGGCTTGGGCCACTTTGCCTTGCTCAACAGTGGTGCTTTGCAAGCCGGTCGGGGTCTCGCCCATCTAAGTATGTGTCAGCGTACGTCTGGAGGGGTTGTAGTAGGTGTAACTCACAGCTTGGCCAAGATCGATACCAATCTCATCCAGGACTTGGTTGACAACTTCCTCGCCCTCCTCTTCGTCCTCCAGGCCCGTCACATCGTCGATGGCGTCGTCCATCATCTCTTGCCGTTGGTCCATAATATCGTTCTCTCGTTCGAATTCCATGGCGATGCGTTGGAGAGCGGGGAGGTTCATCTGCCTGTTCATGCCGCTGAGAAGCTTTGTAGCACCCTTCATGGATTGCATCATCTGCTCGTTACTGCGCACAGTCTAGAACAGGGTCAGCCTTAGGCAGAGCATCAAAGAACGGGTCAGGCGTACCTGGATACGCAATGAGATGGCCTGCAGCTGAGTGCGCATCTGGTAGAACTTCTGAATGTATCGTCTCGTCCTGACAAGGTCCTTGGCCTGGATCTTGACTGCGCCCATTTGACCATTCTTTGCATTCTTCTTAATGTCCTGGACTAGCTTTTTCTCCTGGTTCTCGAGCTTTGTGCGTTCGCGATCAAGTTCGCGTTGGGTCTTCTCGAGGGCGCGTTGATGCTTGCGCAGGCGCTCGGCGGGCGTCATGCGCTTGCCGAAGGCCCATTCTACAATCTAGAGACAGGCCATCAGCCATTGACACGGAGGTTGGGACGAGGTTTGGCGCATGGGGAGCTCACATTCATGGTGACGTTGTGGTAGGAGATAGGAAGGGAGATTGGCTAGGCACCCAGAAACAAGGTTGATGTCAGTCGGGCGCGCTGGTTGCAGTAGCGGGGGACTTCGGGCGCCCTCTCCACATTCGAACTTCGAATGGCGGCCCGTGCCTCGCCGCCAAACGGATCGATCAATCAAGAAACGGCAAGTCAAACCTTCCGTCACGACTTTCTGGAAGGACGCTCAACTTTTGACACTTTCTCTCTGCTGCTGCATCACACACCTACGACCCTCGACTCTCACATATATCACGCGTGCCACTCACCGAACTCGACACCTGGAATGCTCTGAGCGCCATACTGCACAACTCCAGCACAACATGAGCTCAGGCTCTCCCTCCGGCAGTGGCTACGCCTCGCCCTCGAACAGTTCACCTTCATCCATGCGCCGCCACCCGGGTCGTCCCCAGTACATGACTGTCGGCAACGGTTCGACATCTGAGCACGCCGCTCGTCTTGCCGCTATGCTCGACAACGATTCTGGTTACGGTGGAAGCATCGCTGACGGCACTACCTTCGATCCCACCTTTGACCAAGACCCCATGACACACCTGGCTACAGCCCAAGGTGCTACCTGTGAGCGAAGCTCTACACCCCCAGCGACTCTGATCACTCCTGACAACCATGTAGCCGACAACGAAAGACGCGCCATTGCCAGTCATGTACACCAACTCCAATACAATCAAAATCGTACCGCTCTCGGTCGTGCCATCTCCGAGACCGTCGACACGCTCAAGAAGCTGCAGGAGATGAACTCGAAATGGCCTGCTCATTATCCTACTGTCCAGCGTCCTACACCCGCGCCCCGCATTCACCCAGACCCCCGACCGGGTCTCGTTCACACCCAGTCTGGTTTCGACAATCACCATGCAAACCCAGAGCCATTCAGACGGCCCGCCCCTCGCCGTGCTGGTACTTCCATAGGCGAGGATATGGCTGTGGCCGAGTCTAGCGATGCAGCTGCGCGTGCTCCAGCTCCGGAACCCAGATTGGTTACCCCTCAGCTTTCTCAGCAATTCTCGGTGCTCAAAATCGAACTCAAGATGGAAGGCGTACACCAGACCGAGCTAGTCCACTCGCTGGAAAAACAATCAATAGCTTCGCTTCTCGATGGTCAGATCAACAACAGTGTTCGCCACCTGTTTTCGCTTAGGGACCGTATCGAGGACACATCCAGTAAAGTCTTGATCACCGGTGATCTCAACGCTGGAAAATCGACTTTCTGCAACGCTCTTCTCAGACGCAAGGTCTTGCCCGAGGACCAACAGCCTTGCACAAGCATTTTCTGCGAGGTCCTGGACTGCCGCGAAAACGGAGGTATCGAAGAAGTACATGCCATTCCGAATGGTGTCGATTACAACCGCCACGATGAAAGCACTTATGCTGTCTTCAGCCTGGAACAGCTCGAAGACATTGTGATTGATAATGAGAAGTGGTCGCAGTGCAAGGTCTATATCAAGGATGTCCGTTCGGTGGACCAGTCACTACTCAACAACGGTGTCGTGGATATTGCCTTGATTGACGCCCCTGGACTCAACAATGACTCTCTCAAGACAACCGCTGTCTTTGCTCGACAAGAAGAGATTGATGTGGTTGTGTTCGTTGTTTCTGCTGCTAACCACTTTACTCTGTCGGCCAAGGAATTCATCTTCAACGCCGCTCGTGAAAAGGCATACATGTTTATGGTCGTCAATGGTTACGATAACATTCGCGACAAAAAGAGATGTCAGGAGATGATTCTAAAGCAAGTCAACCACCTGAGTCCTGCTACTTTCAAGGAATCTTCAGAACTCGTACATTTCGTCTCGAGCAACGCCATCCCTGTCGCTCCTGCTGGTGGACCCGGTGGCCCAGACGGCCCCGGTGGCTCTGGAGGTGGCTCCGGATCAAGTAGTGGTGGCCCTAGCGGCGATCCTACTAACGACGACGACTCAGACAAGAAAGACAAGGGCAAGGGCAAGGAGCAGGAGAAGATTGACGACTTCAATGAGCTTGAAGCTTCTTTGCGCCGATTTGTGCTCGAGAAGAGAGCACGTTCCAAGCTGGCCCCTGCAAAGACGTACCTTCTCAACGTACTCGGTGATCTCGGAAACCTTGCTGGCGTAAACAAGGAAGTCGCACAGAATGAGCTTGATCGTGTCACCAAAGAGCTCAAGGACCTTGAGCCCGTATATGAGAAGTCCAAGAAAGCTCGTTCAGAGGCTGGAGAAGGTGTCGACTTCACAATCGACGAGACTGCATCCGATATTTACAAAGCATCTCGCGACACCATCAACAATACTATTGCTCGTGTCGGAGAGCAGAATCTCGGAGTCGACTATCCCGGCCTTTTCAGCGTCTACCAATACGCAGATGAGCTTAAGACAGCCATGCTGGAACAGATCACACGTTCGGTTCACGACTGCGAAGAAGCAGCTAGAGAACACACATCCAAGGGAGTTGACGGTATCAAGAATTTGGGAGTCCTCCACCTCGGCGATGACTATGAGGATTTGACTTTCAAGTCTGAGTACATGTTCCGAACCCGCAGAGACGCTTTGACACGACAGGTCGACGTTGATGTCGAGATGTCCGACTTCTTCGACCTAGCAAGCCTCTGGGAGCGTCAAGAGAAGGTTGCAGGAGCGAGTATGGCAGTCACCATCGCCGGTGTTGTGGGTGGCCGTATGTTCGGCGGTGTCGGCTGGGTTGATGGTGCTCTTGGTGCTGCAAAGGTTATCGGACCCAGCAACCTGCGCAGACTGATGATTCCTGGAGTCATTCTTGCACTTGCCCTTGGAGCTTCGTACGCCTTGAGTTCAATTCCCCACTCGCTACCCCGACGATTGTCACAGAAGCTTTCAGCTCAGCTTGCGGAGCTGGACTACACACACGCCAACGCTACACGTATCTCATCTGAGGTCAGAAGAGCACTCAAGTTCCCCGCAGACAAGCTTCGTGAGGGACTTCAGCGAAGTGTGGAGCAGTTACTCGACGAGCGCAAGGAGAAGATTAAGCTCCAGAGCGAGAGCGAGGTTGCCAAAAAGTATTTCAGCAACCTCGTCAGAGAGAGTGGTGACATCCGAAGCAGAGTCATGCGGGTCGACTTGGAAGGACCCGCGCCTGGTCATCTCGGCGGCCATGGCGTCTAGTTGCCGTATCAATGGGCAAAAGCAATTGGGAAAGGCGCGAAACGGCGCAAGGAGCAGGCATCCGTTCATCTTTCGTTTCTGGGCCCAAAAAGGAATTCGATTGTACCGTTCAGCTCTTGAGGGTAGCTTCGGGCATCTTGCACTTATCTTCTCTTCTATAGTTCAATACCCCTCTTACATGAAACAGTAATGCTATTCTACCCTATGATCATGCAATCCTTCGTAATCTGTTGTATAATGTGATGGTGTTCTTATACTGTGGTTACATCCGAGGCACGCGAACAGGGTCACCGCCAAGCTGATGGCATCTGGAGTCTGGACGATGACAACATCGTCACATGAAACCACCATTCCACCAAGGTACAAATGGCGGGCGACTTCAGCATAACTAAGTAATGGCTGATCCACGAGCCATTGTCGCACTGGTTATTCTTCTCTTCATCTTCTTCTCGCCCCCACCTGGACAGGAACCTCTGGTGCACGCCCGCTCGCGTCTCGAACACATCGTCGCTGCCGAACGCCATGTCTTGACCATCCTGAACCAGACACGACTGGGAGACTTCGACCCAGCACAAGAAAGATGGCTCAATATCAGTGGCTTCCGAGCCAACGATACCTTTGCGTGGCAAGCACTACCGCTTGTCAAAGAACGAGCCAGGCATCAGTCAGCGCATGCCTTGGGCCATGACAACTTGGTGCGTCTCGACGGAGGGGACGGAGATCGACCGCCGCTACCACTATACCGCAATGTGACTGGAACCATGTATGGCGAGTGGGTCCGCTCGCCCGTCCAGCCATCGGTTGCGTCGCCGAAACTAAACATGACCGAATACTCCCCCGTCGGCCCCTTTGGACCCATCCCACTCCGCTCCTTCAGCAAGAATGTCACTGCGAAAGCTGGCTCGCTAGAAGTCTGGTTCGAAGAGGCGGATACACAAGAGACGCTGCTGTGGCACGAAGGCAAGAGGGTGGCTAGGGAAGTGAAGGCCCAGATCTCTGTAGGAGACGAGGAAGTTGGTGATTCCTGGGACACAAGGCTGTTCGGTGTACATTTCCTCGAGACAGGCAACATCATGCTCGCTACAACCACGGATAAGTTTGCTGGTATATTCGGTCTGCCGCATATGGCTCTATCAGAGTACCACTACCAATCCTCACAAGAACTGCTCAACCGCACACTTGGCTTGTCCATCAGCGAGCAAGAGGATGGTCTCCTTCGCAGCTTCAGTCCCTGGGCTCCAACGCCCGATGGGACTTCGGACTCTTCCATGGCTCCTACATGTGACATGATCGTCTACCTGCAACAGCACATCGTTCCAGTGCCCGGTGTTGAACCTGGACCGGATCAGGAGTCTCTTTTATCGTTCATCGAGCAAGAAATCCGTTTTCCAACCGGTGCATCTATTCCGCCTGCTCAGCAGATGGCTTTCTCTATGGTCGCTTTCTCGCCGGATTGTGGTTTCGTAATCGAGTCTAAAGGCCCTCCAGAGTTTGCGCCGCAGGAATCCAATCACTTGCGTGGTCTCAAACTCGAAGTCGGATATCAGCGTGCCAGAAGACATCTACTTCTCTTTGCCGCTGTCGTCAGCGGACAGCTTTTTTTCTTCCTTCGCCAGATGCGTGATGCAAGTACTCCTTCCACTAGAAGTAGGATCAGCTTCTATACTATCAGCATGCTGTCTTTAGGCGACGGATTCACCACCATGGTCTTTTGCTTGATTAGTCTGTTCATCCAGACGCTTTGGGTTCCTTTGATCGCTACTGGCTTCCTCGCCTTCATGAGTGTCAGCTTCTTTGGCATGAGGTTCTTGATGGATATCTGGGCCGTACAAGCGCCAGAGCGAGAACGCAGGGAGAGACGGGAAAGACAACAGCGGCAGCAAGCCGCCGGTCCACCAGCAGCTGCCACTACAGTGCCAGCGAGCACAGCTGATGGTGCTCCTGCTCAACCGCCTCCACCACCTCAGGCACCAATTATCACTGCTGCAGGAGCTGAGACGTTACCTGCGCCCGTGACAGCAGCGCGGCCGGTCGACACAGGAGCCACACCCGTATTCATACCATCAGATCAAGACACGCAAGCTGAGGAGGATGCTCCAAATGCTGCAGCCACAGGTGTAGAAGCTGGACAGCGTGCTCCTGGGTTTGGATCCCTCTACACACGCTTCTACTTCCTTCTCCTTATAACACTATTTCTCTCACTCAACGCAACTTCATGGCCATCAGGTCTTAGACGGGGTTACTTTACACTTCTGGCATTCTCCTATCTATCCTTCTGGATTCCGCAGATCCACCGCAATTGCATGCGTAATTGTCGACACGCATTACGTTGGGACTTCGTCGCTGGTCAATCCTTACTGCGACTCTTGCCCTTTGCATACTTCTACGGCTATGAGAACAATGTCCTTTTCGCAGCTGTGGATCTGATCGATCTAGGAATTCTTGCTGCTTGGGTGTGGATACAAGTCTTGTTGCTGTTGAGTCAAGAGATCATCGGACCTCGCTGGTTCGTCCGCGGCACTTGGGTTCCACCAGCTTATGACTACCATCCTATCCTCCGCGACGACGAGGAAGCCAACAATCTACCCATTGGAGCAACCACCTCTATGCCATCACCTGAACAAGAAAAAGAAGCCAAGGATAAGGGCAAGCGTGTTTTCGACTGCGCTATCTGTATGCATGAGATCGAGGTGCCGGTATTGAACGAAGACTCTGCTGGCGAAGGTCTTACTACTGGCTCGTTGGTCCTGGAGCGCAGGAAGTATATGGTTACGCCTTGTAGGCATATCTTCCACTCTTCTTGTTTGGAAGGCTGGATGAAGTTTAGACTCGTGTGTCCGATTGATAGGGAGGAGTTGCCGCCGTTGTAGATATTGTGTACATAGGTCGATACCATTGAATCGTTTCTCATCATCTTCATTCCTCATCGCCGAAGGAGAGTTTGATCGGCTTGCCCTTTTTCTTGGGCTTTTTGGGTTTGCTCTCGCCTTTTGTCTCGTCTCTAGTCGATGTCTCGTCTTCGTCTTCACCGCCTACAACTTTGGCCACTTTACGTTTCTTGGTCGCCTTTCCTGCATCGATTGTTGCAGATGTACGAACCGGCAAATCATCCTCCTCTGGCAAAGCACCCGAAGCCTTTGGTGAATCCCCCGTCAATTCTCCCGTCACCATATCCTTGACATCCCCGAACTTTGATTTGACACCTGCTTCTACGTCTCCATCGCCAGAGGTCAATTTCTCATACTCCGCTTTGGTCAATGTCTCGGAGCTTCCTTCTACAACATAGGTTGGTGCGTCGTCGTCATCATCGCCAGCTTTCTTTGCTCGTTGAGCGCGAGCGATGGGTTGTTCTTGACGGCCTGAGGCGGTGATTGCGCTGTTTTGGTCTCTGAGGCGTTGGAGGAAAGCTGGTTGGGACGCTGATTTGTCGTAGCTTAGGTCTTTGGATTTGATGTTGCTCATGGTCGCTATGGGTTTGACGAGGTAGATAGTGTTGACGCTTTTCTTCCGATGATCTTGGATGTGTTCTCTGAGATGTTCGAACGCGGCTCAATTCAAGTGAGCTGGGATGACCCTGGCCTTCGATAAATTTCTTCGGAGCCACAAGAGCTGTCTGATTATTCGATGCGATATAGGTCCGGAGAATGGAGAGTTGGTTTTCCGAGAGGTATTCCTCGTGGTCCTTCGAGAATTGAACGGGCAGCCTCCAGGATTGATGGGTTGTTGAGAATATCGCTTTACTGTTCTTAGCTTAGATGGAAAGGACAATCGAAGCAAAGTTTTGATTCTTCAATGCACAATATGGCTTTCTCTTCAGATCACAATTGCTCGAGGTTGCGGCTCTTTGTAACAACTCAATCACACAAGAAGAGCTCAATCGCCTGACTCAAGAGCAGAAGCTTGGATGGCAAGAATCGAGATGGTGGAGAAGAGCTCATTTCACGGAGTGGGTGAAGCGTGGATCAGCGATGGGACAAAACACCCGGGCGAGACGTGGGATGCCAAGGGTGCGGCTTGCGTAAGAAGGAAGAAGCAACCAGCCGTCGGCAGACAGGACACAGGTGGCAGCAAGAGAAGCGTTGGAACTTGGAAGTAAGTTCAAAATTGGATAGCTGTTCTCGAGCAGCTCGGAACAAGACACAACCCGAAGTTCTTGCCAAACAATTGGCATCGGTATAGGCCAGGAACAGCGATAGCACGCGAACAGCTCAGCCTAGTTCTAGCGAGACCCTTTCGGCGCCGCCAGCCAGCCCCCTAACATCCTTGCGTGTCATCACACTCTCTGCTGGAACGTCTACGACCAACGACCCGCCGAAAACTCGTCCGGCCTCGAGCTTCAAGCAGCGACCGTCTTTCTTATGCGTCCAGTCGATGCGTACCTGTTGACGACTCCCTGAACTGCGACGTCCGCTTCGCCTCGACTCTGTTCCCGGTCGCTCATTACTCCTCCGGAACAGCTTTGCAACGCCGCATACCTCATCGCCAACTCAATCCTCGACTCGAAATCCTTTCCCGCTCTTCGATATAGCTTCGCATTTGCGTAGCACCCGCTGTCGCCTATTCGCAACATGAACTTCCTGCAGGATGTTCGCAAGCGACTACCCTCGGCGCAAAAATTACCCTCCTACGATGACCTGTCCAAAAGTGCAGAGAAGATGACGCCGAGGTTAGCCTTCTTCCGCCGACGCATACGTCTGAGAGAGAACTCGCGCATCTCGATACCTCTGGGCCTGGTCTTGCTTTTTCCGTGCTTGATCGTAATATTAATAATCCTCCTCTTCGTGCGGCACCCAACAGAGGCAGGCAGGATACTCATGCCTGCCGGTGCACCGCCTTCCATCAGGTATGCCGCTATCCCCTTGGGCCTCTTGTACTCGTACTAACACAAAGCCCCAGGAAAATTAGCGAAAAGCACGACAAGGTCTTCGTTACAGGCTGTCAAGACCCGGCCCTCGAGACCAATCAGCCACGCGCCAATGCCGCTTTCGTCGTTCTCGCCCGTAACAAGGAGCTCGAAGGTGTGCTGCAATCGCTGAAGTCGGTCGAGAGACACTTCAACAGATGGTTCCACTACCCATACGTCTTTCTGAACGACGGCGACTTCAACTCCACCTTTAAAGATGAGGTCCGCAAACACGTCAGCTCCAATGTCGAGTTTGGCAAGATCGACTCCAGCATGTGGGGTTTCCCTGACTGGGTTGACCACAATGTAGCCAAGGAGGGCATCAGAAAACAGGGCGATGCTGCAATCATGTACGGTGGTATGGAGAGTTACCACCACATGTGCAGATTCTACTCTGGGTATGCTTTCTGCCCGTCTGCGTGGGTGAACTTGTGCTGACAATTGCAGTTTCTTCTACAAGCACGAACTGCTCCAGAAGTACGACTGGTACTGGCGCGTTGAGCCCGAGATCAAGTACTTCTGCGATATCACCTAGTAAGTTTGACAGCTACCTGGCTCTGACTGCCGCTTGCTGACATGATGCAGCGATCCTTTCATTCACATGGAGCGCAACAATAAAGTCTACGGATTTACCATTGCTGTCAAGGAACTCAAGGAGACGGTGCCCAACATTTTTAGATACGCCTCGGCCTACAAGCGAGTCAACAACATCACCTCGACTAATCTCTGGGATATGTTCCTCGAGCCCAAGCCAGAGAAGCCTGCCGATGAGCTGCCAAAAGACGACCCCAAGTACAAGAAGCCGCTCCCCGAAGACATTCTTCGCACTGAACCTGGCGCGGGTACTATTCCTGATGTGGACCCCGAGTCCATGGAGGGCGAAACATACAACATGTGTCATTACTGGAGTAACTTTGAGATTGCCCGACTTGACTGGTTCCGAAGCAAGGAGTACGAGGACTTCTTCCAAATGATGGACCGCAGCGGTGGTTTCTGGATGGAGAGAGTAAGATATACCCTTCTGTGAGATACTCGACAGATTGCTGACTCGAACAGTGGGGTGATGCACCTATCCACTCGTTAGCAGCAGGCGTTCTTTTGAACGTCTCCCAGGTCCATTACTTCCGTGACATCGGCTATCGTCACACGACCATCGCCCATTGTCCGGCAAATGCAAAGGCTCGCCAGCAAAATCGCCCGCCGTACCTTGAGACGACTACCTTGGACGAAAAAAAAAGAATTGAGGAAGATGCATACTGGGAGGAGTGGGATGAAGAGAAGGAGAACGGCGTCGGCTGCAGATGCAGATGTGACCCCGAAGTCCCAGAAGTCGAGCTCAAGGAAGGCAGTTGTCTGCCCAACTGGGTCGACGTGGCGGGAGGCTGGATTACTCCAGGACCTCCAGCATGATCGAGGATGTAATATTGGCTGTTCTATACGCATGAGAGGCGCGCGTCGTTTTTGCAGCGATCATGCACTGGGACGGAGTTATTTGATCGGTTTGAATGGATGGTATACATATGGATACAGGACCTGGATCCCATCTTGTTCCCACACTTTCGGTTGTATTGTGCCTCCGCTGACCTCTGGTGTTATCAACAGCTTTTTTGATTCTTGATCGTACATGATATAGTAACGATACAGATACGAATCAACGGTTTTTCTTTCAAGATTCAGCACCTGTTATCTCACATGCTATTGGAAAGTCGAGAAGCAGAAGTCAAGGCAAATAGTGAATTACTCTTGTGAGAGAGCCTCTAGTCCGAACCATGGTTCAAAGTTACAAAAGGTCACTCAACAGATCGATACCGTGTTTGCTGCGATAAAAAGCCGTATCTGCGAGTAGGCGTCGTCGTCACATGCAAGGCGGCAACCATCACGGTGCAGCTCTGAAAGCTTGTCTTATCATCGACTGCGGGGTGTTTGCACCACCTTGATTTCTACTTCTATCCGGGTGATACAGTACATTCTACTCTCCATCCTGTCGTCGAGACTTCACAGATCCATATTGCAAGCTTGCTGCGGGCGTCTTCGAGGCACTGTTTTTAAGAAAAGCAGAACAAACTCATTCCCACTCGGCTGCCCCCCTCTAGGCTAAGACAAGGAGCTCGAAAGGCCCACCCGATTCGCTACCCCTCCTCGCAGGCTGCAGCGCCCAATAATCTGTCTGGTAAGCTGTTACTTCTACCACACGACAGAAGTTGCAGATAAGGCTGCGTGGTCTACAAAGGTTTCTTTCCTCTACTCTTTCCTCAACTCACTGCAACTTGACCCATTCGTCTCTAATCCGGTCGTCAGCTGCTCGACCGTAACTTCTTCGTTCGGGCGCGATATACGGACTCCAACACACGCAACACAGTGAAAGCTGGAAGCTGCTACCGAGACGCAGACTCTTTTGTCACAAACACGACGGCCAACACGCTCGTGTCTTCATCATCACATATCCTGCAACTTGCTTTCTGTATCAACCTCTTCCTCTTGACACTTTCGCATCATATTCTGACATTGCTAAAGCAAAGTTCCACAGAACTGACGCCTCGATAACATGACAGCACACGCCGAGCCCCTCGCTCACCACGACGAGGTCGACGACTACTCGGACGACTGCGTGTCGACTGATGGCTTTACACCTTCCCTCCCCACCTTGACCAACCGCGCTCCTGAGGCCGACACTGACGCTCAGAGCGTTAGCGATGTCGACTCCATCTCCAACGGCGATACTGTCAGCGATGCTAGCGACGCCGACTATGACGAGATCTGCTACGATGAGATCCCTGCTCTCGCTACTCGTGCTCGTGCTCGCTTGCAAGAGGCAGAGCCATCTGAAGAAGACATGGAGCATGTCATGATGAGTGACAGAACCATCATCCCCGACACGCCTAGCATGGCTCAACGTATGCCACAACTCTCTTCGGAGCGCACCATCCACCCTGCCATGGCCCACGAGGATGCTCGTCTCATCGGAATGTCCCTGGCAGAGAAGCCCTACCAGCTGCCAGACCGTCCCTTGCGCTTGCTTTATATCGGAGGCGACAGCACAGTCACCAACATGGACGTTGCCTGCTTGATGTCCAAGATCATCGGTGCTATGACAGGTCGACTGGCTGACAAGGAGGCTTTCATGGATGCAGCTTCTCAGGTTGAACCTCACGGTGCTACTTTGAGCTCCTCGAACGACTCATCTATCCCCGTCACGGTGATGCGCGCTGCAGTAATCGCTGCCGGTCCCGCCGTCGGCCCGCTGATCTTTCTGCATGACAACTCCGAAGTCGAACTCGATGTTACCAAGCCCGACTTGGTCGTGTTCCATCGCCAAGACTGCGACGATGTCTATGTCGAACTCGCTCAGAAGTTGGCTCTCCACAACATCCCCATGCTTGAAGTCGAGGACGAATCCGAAGACCCTATCATGAGTGATGTCGACTCGTCATGTATCATCCCTCAGACTGCCCAAGGCGAACACTGTCTTCGTTTGTCTATCGTCTCAAGTAGCGGTGGTGAATCTCAGAAGACCTCGAACAAGGAGGTGGCTCTGTCGCACAGTGCCTTCTATGCTCTGGACGACGATGTTCTGAGCCGCCACCTGGCTTTCCTCGCCAACAGATCCAACGAAGCTCTGGACAAGGAGGCCATCGTCCCCACAAAGAAGGGTAAGAAGTTCAAGCTCTCGTCACTCCTCGGTGAATTCCCTTTCGCCCTGAGCACCATGCAGAGCGTCTTCACGCTTCTCATGATCTTGTTCGCCGCTGGTGTGCCTACCTACTTCCTGCAACAGCAGCAGAACGCTGCCTCCGATCTGGCAACTCGTGCACCTCTGCTCCAAGCCGCTTTGAACAAATCTGGTCTTGGCAGCATCAACGCTAGCGACGTCCTTCGCTATCCTACCGTGACAAGCATCGTGGCTAACACCACCTCGACCGCCGTTGCCTTCCCTACAGCTGTCAACGTTCACGTCGCTGAGTCTGACCAACTCCTTGTCTCCCTTCCCAAGAGCTACTGGAATTCTGCTCAGATTGGACTTTTCAGAAACGGCAAGGCCTTGAGCAACGTCAACAACACTCGTGTCATTGATGGAGTCCTCTCGGTCTCGCTGCCTACCACTGACGCTCATGGTCAAATCCAGATCAGCGTACTTTCCACCAACGCACCTCTTCGCAACGAGACGATCAAGATTGACCTTGGAAACCGTCTCCTCCAGCGTGTCACCTACGAGAATGCCGCCAAAGGTGTTCAACAAGACGTGACTGAAGTCCACCACGCTGCCAAGCTTGCTCAAGCTAAGGTCATCTCTGACGTCCACTCCGTCTTCAACACGTCGGTGTATTGTGTTAAGTCTCTGGGTGGCAACATTCGAAGTGGTGTGAAGTCAACCGGAAACATCATTGGTTCTGCATCCAACCGCACTTCTCATGGTTTGTCCTACATGGGTGGTCTGACTTACAACAAAACCTCCGCCTTGGGCTCTTTCGTCAAGAGTACCGTCCCTCAGAAGCGTCACTTTGTCAGAGCTCGCAACAACGCCCTGAAGATCAGAACAAGACTTCTTCGTGGACCTTCTACATCTGAGAAGAACGTTGGCAAGCCTCGTGGACCTTCTACATCTGAGATAAACTTTGGCAAGCCCAAGTCGGGAGGTTTGTCCCTGAAGGCAATGTCCTTGACAGACAGAATTGCATCTCTCACAAAGCTCAGACAACAACTCTCCTCAGATCTTGATGCTCTTCTTAAGAAGGCGTATCTTCATGAGCAGCGCAGCAAGACCACTACTTCTAGCAAGGTCAAGGTCACCGTCAAGACTGTCGTTCAACCGAAGTCGAAGGCTCCTTCGTCGAATGCTGATCCCGTCAAGGGCAGCAAGAGTCCCAAGCAGCCCAAGGTCGCTGACGAGAAGCTCAATTCACCTCGCGTGTAATAGCAGCATGCTTGCACTGGTGTTTCAAGGGGTAGGTTTACACTCTGGCGTTTTAGAAGATCTCGACTTACAACGCCTTCACGGGCGAACAGGGTTAGGAACTGGCGCATGATGGAAAGAGGTTTCGGTTGTTGCAATGGTTCAGCTATTTCTCGTTGCTTGGGTTCTGGTTCGAATGTCCTTCAGTACATGGAGGAGAAACGGGGTTTATTCGGAGGAAGTCATTACACGCTTCTCAATCAGCAAATAAGACACACCATGCTTTTACACTCAAACAAGCTCAAGTAGATCACGGTTCATGCAGAAGTATCGTTGTCTCCTTTACCAAATAGCCGGTATCGAGAAATAAGGTATTCATGCTGCCGTCGAGACCCCCGCACTTGGTGAACCGTCGTCATTCCCAACTCGGTAAACCGAAGCGCCAATAAGCGATCCGAAGGTACCACTCTGACGACGACATATAAAACTGGCAAAGGTCATAAGATAAATGAGGGGGCTCTTGTCCTCTTTCTCACCATACTCATAGTTGCTCTCATCAACAGATTAAACAATAGTTGGACTTTGAAGACACCAGACATAAAACATAAACACCGACCAGGGTCACACATCTAATTATGAAACACAACAATCCTTCCTTGCAGGTGACTGCAGACCAGCAGATCAAAATGGCCGAATCACCAATTCACAAACCGGGGAATGGAGAAGTTTTGTTGCATATCAAATGTACTGGAATTTGCGGGTGAGTCTTGATCTTCTCACTACCTTCCATTCGTTCATCCTTTATACCTTTGATTGAAAAGCATAAGAGATGAGAGAAGAGATTGTAGATGACAAATGATCAGAGCTGATGAGTTGTCATGTGCAGATCAGATATACACTTTTGGAAAACTGGAGCTATTGGTCCTTTGAAAGTCGAGGGTGATTGTTGTTTGGGACATGAAGCTTCCGGTATCGTGCTAAAGGTTGGCGAAGGTGTTGATGAATTGGTAGTTGGTAAGTCTTGTCGTTTTCTTACATATCGCTTCCTCTTCGCAGTACGCCAGGAAGAGAGATCAAAGGAAGAGAGAAACGAGGTAGAAGACAGAGCTGACTGATGATCACAGGCGACAGAGTGGCAGTGGAACCGGGCGTTCCTTGTGAGAAATGCTGGCTCTGCAGGGAAGGAAGGTACAATCTCTGCGAAGATGTAAAGTTTGCTGGTGTTTACCCTTATCATGGTACTCTGCAGCGCTTCAAGGTCCATCCTGCAAAATGGTTGCACAAGTATGTATCGAATCTCCGCCCTTTCCCTCTGATACTCGTACTAATCGACAACAAAGGATTCCAGATGATGTTACTTATGCAGAAGGAGCGCTACTGGAACCTTTGTCAGTCGTACTGCACGGCATCCGTCGTGCGGGACTTACTCTAGGACGTGGCGCTGTGATCTGTGGTGCCGGTCCCATCGGCTTGATCGCCCTTCTCTCCTCTCGAGCATCTGGTGCCCATCCCCTCGTCATCACCGACCTTGAAGCCTCTCGTCTGGCCTTTGCGAAGAAACTAGTCCCTGAATGCGAAACCTATCAAGTCCAACGTAACCTCAGCGCAGAGGAAAATGCAAGAAGTATCCGAAAGCTTTTCGGGGATTCAGAGTATGGAGCCCCTGAGACGGTATTGGAATGTACGGGTGTGGAGAGCAGTATCATCACTGGTGCGTTTGCCGTCAGAAGAGGAGGCACGGTGATGGTTATTGGTGTCGGACGGCCCATTGTGAACAATATCCCTTTCATGCATCTGAGTCTTGGTGAGGTAAGTTTGCTTGCATTGCTACCTTCTTGTCTCGTTGTAATTTGGATGTGCGCTGACGAACGAACAGATCAACCTCAAGTTCATCAACAGGTATACTGATACCTGGCCTGCTGGTATTGCAGCTGTGAAGGGCAAATTGTTGGATCTGAAGCCGTTGGTGTCGCATATTTTCCCACTTGAGAAGGCGGTGGATGCTATGCACATATGTGCCGACCTGAGTCAAGGCAGCATCAAAGTACAGATTGTGGATGAGATTGACATCAACCCTGAGGATGTCGAGTAAAAGATCAGTTCAAGCCTGGAATATTGACAGATTGCCGGGAAGATTTGGAGCGATCACTTTCACTGGATAGCTGTCACAATGTAAATTACCTTATGCAATTCCGCGGTAGTCTTTGCCAGCTTGTGCTGGTGATGAGATCAGCTCTTCGAATCTACAGTATCCTGTGTAAACAGTGCTGAGATGTGCTCTCACCGGAGAACTGCGTCAAACCGAACATCACTGTGCATTGTCTCAGCGCCTTTGGGCGGGATCGCTCCGGATCTACTTCGTTCAATTCAAATCATAAAGAAAGCGAGAGATAATTGATTCGATGATTGAATAATCCTGATTAAGGCCTGGTATTTGGGCTTTGAAAGACATCCTCGAACGTCTCGTTGTAGCCACTCTTATTCTTCGGAGGGTTGTTGATTTTCGTTTTCATGTTGAGGCGGATAGAATTTGGTTAGTCGGGTGTTGATTGGAAGCTCGATTTCCCGCTTTGACAAGGCCTCTTCGCGCGTGGTTTGTTCGACTGTCGACTTGGTGATGAAGATCTCCTTCCGGAGCTGAATCTCATTCGGAACTGTGATCATAAAGGCGATGTAGTAACTGTCGAATTCGACCATCATGCGACGAGTGATTACACCAGCCACATGTGCAGAAATGTCGAGGCCCATGACCTTTGAATAAAGCCTTTCCTCGAGCATCGTCTTCGCATCGCTGGGGGAAGCACCCGAAAGAGCGCTCAGTAGGTCAGAGTAATCATACCGGTTCAAGCTTTGTTCTGTTGCAGCCGAGTTGACTTCCACATTTCGCTCTTGGTCGAGTTCCCTACCTTCCTCCTCCTCTCCTCCCTCCAATCTCTTCTTCTTCTCCTTCACCTCCGTTTCCTCGTCTTCGCTCACTTCCGACCAGTCGGTGTCATCATCCACTCTAGGATCTATCGTGCCATCCCATTCGATGTACTGCTCTTTCTCTTTTTTCACCGTTGCCTTTTTCTTGGCTCTTGGTTCTTGCTTCCTGATCTTATAGCCCTTTGCGACCATAAACTCCTCAGGATCGCCTTCAACGATGCATTCTTCGATATCGTATTCGCCCAGACCGAACATGTCGTTGAAAGCTTGGCCAAGCTCCATCATTCTGCTGTGGCTGAGGATACTTTCTGGTGTGGCTTCTATCATGATTTGGTACATTTGTTCTGTGTCTCCTTCGCGGAGTGGGATGCGATAGGACCAGGCTCTTTTCTCGTAGAGTGTGGGTACACCGTTGACGACGACGAGCATCGGACCTTGATCCGGTTCCCAGGAAATAGGCATATTGGTGGTTGTGGAACGATAGACTTGAGTTTGGGATGTCCTCAAGCTGAAGCGAGACAGAAGGCGGCGAAGTATTCAGAGGTCGGTCCAAGGAAGGGAGCCGAATGAGGACGGAGAAGATGTCCAAAGCGAGCAAGTCCGGACAGCCAAGGATCTATATCTGATCATGGACATTTGAGAACGGAAAGTGCGATACACCGTGGAGAGTTTGTTTGAGCACGCTGGCGTCGAACCCATTAGTCGCGGCTACTGCAACCTGAGTCACTCTTTCCATGTCCCAGGATCCGAGAAGCTTTCTTGCTTTAGAGCGACTCACCCTACCGTGACCCAGCATTCTGTTCCATCCTCCTAATCTTCTTCGTCGGACGAACCTTCTGTTTCTTCCTCGGAATCCGACTCTCTCTCAATCTAAGAAATTCTTTTGTCGATGTGATCCCCCTCCTTTCATCATGTGATAGTTTAGTCACTGGTACAGCCAGTGAAAGACATACTCTCGGTAGGAGTCACGAGTCGTTGTAAGAGGAGCCCATCTGGCCAATGTTTCCAGACCATAGCATTCATAGTTGGGTAACATTGATTGGTGAACGCGGTGTGAGACAGACTACGATAATCCTCTGACTACGGGTAGGCGTGGTCATACTTCGAGTATTGCTTTGAACTACCAAATTGGCCGAAAACGTATGATAGCGATGACTGGAACGTGAGAACATGTCGTCAAGTGCTGGAGCGTGTCAGAAGCCGGAGCCTCGGAGTCGAACTGAAGGCCCGTGCAGATGCCCGAACAGCAACCAGAGAGACAAGGAGCACCCCACTACTTTTACTTTACAACCTCGTGTCCCTCATCTGATATTCGCTACCGCTCTAATATCATACTAGCGGTTATCCCGACTCGCCTGATCGTCAGTTCCGGCAAAACCGCAGCGTCAAAACACCATGGCAGACGAAGTAATGAAAGACCAGATAGTCAGCACCGAGCAATCGCTAATATATCTCAAGGGTGCCTCATCCCGCGAACTTTTGCTCGAAGCATGCCGTCGTAACAACACCGATCTCCTTTCCACTGTCTTGTCGGACTTCAAGTCCACTGACGAACTCGCCAACTTCCTCAACACGGCAACCGACGCCTTGGGCTGTGGTGCCTTGCACATTGGCGCACAGTATGGCGCCTACGAGGTTCTAGACATGCTTTTGGATCAAGAGGGTGTAGAAATCGACGGCGTGGAGAGAAGAGAGGGAGACACATGCTTGCACAAAGCGGTCAGATATGTCAACAGCTTGACCAAGGACGAGTGGGAAGAGGGCCAGGCTATCGTCGACATCTTGATCGACGCTGGCTGCGATCCCAGGTATGTCGCACAAGTATAAGATAGTCAGAGCGAAGGGCTGACAAGTCTATCCAGAATACGCAACAAGGCCAAGCTGCGCCCCATCGACCTTACCGACCCTCGCAACACAGAGCTCAGGAGTGTCTTGCAAAAGGCCGAGTTCACCATGTTGGCTGGTGACGACGTCGTACAAGAAGACGATGACGACGCTGGCGCTGGCAGTGCCAGTGACAGCGAGTAACGGCATACCTTCTCACACCATCAACAATCATGGGACTGGAGCATAGGAGCATCAGGACGGGTACACTACGAGCATGGCAAGGCGTTTTGGGAGGCTGATCTTTCTCTATTTGATCTGTGCATAAAAAGCCTATAGAAGGACAAGACTATGGCTCGATGCCTTTCGAAACTCTCTGGTGTTGTGTCCCACCATCATCTCGTTCGAGCCCAGGTAGGAAGGACAACGCTTGTGATATTCGAAGTGTCCTTCTAGTCCCGTGGGTGGTCGGCTTGTATCGTGACAGTCGTGGTGGTGCTATAGTAGCGGCGCTGGATGCTGGTAAAGACAGCCGGCGATATGATGTATGTGTGGTGCTGAACCTTGTTGTTCTAGAGTCTGGTCGCAAATCACTCCTGGTCTCTCGTCTGTCACAAAGTCAGTCGCTAGCCGACGCGAGTAAAAAAGGTATGAACAAACCTCCGGTGGAGGACCAACTGGTCTGACCATCTTCTCGATGAGTTTAACGCGCATCTCTTCACGAGTACCCTCGCCCATGGCCAAGGTCATGTATGAGAGCAGAGGCGGATGACCGACATATGAGGCCAGACTGTCGCGCTGAATGTTGGAGGTCCACTCGAATCTGGTAGTGTCTGCGTGTCCGGTTCCGACGTATTTGTTCTGGAGAGCCTCGAGCTGCTGGGTGGTACGGAGCTTGTCTGCCATTTTGTGTAGTTATGCGTGAATGGTTACTGACTTTCTTGAACGATGGATGGTTCCTTCCTCAGTTGTCGCAGTGCCAAGAAGGCTTGTCTTATTTCCGTGACATCTCCGCAATCGCAATTTAGCTCGCATGTCGATCGCGTCACTTGCAGAAGTCGCGACCCGCGCGTGTGCCTTACCAATTGTCACTTCTTCGAGGTCACTCTACTTTCGACAAGTTTCGTTCGGCAAGTTTCGTTCGACGAGTCGCAATGCCTCCTACTCGAAAACGTCGCGCTGTGAGTCGCGTGCCTGTCACTGCAAGTACCATCAACCCTAATATTCTATCTACAGCCAGCCAACGAGGATCCAGAGGACTCCGATGCAGAAGTCAGACAACCACAACGACGTAGAGTTTCGGATCCCGAAGAGGATGACTTTGCTGGTGGAGAAGCCAGCATCATCCAAGGCGATGGCAACTTTGATGCCATGGTCAAGAACATGGTCCGCCTAGCTCTCGCATGCGAATACTCCAGGACACCGATAAGACGTGCCGATATCACTGCCAAAATTCTGGGAACCAATGCTCGACAATTCAAAGCAGTCTTCACCGAAGCTCAAACCCAACTTCGTGGAACTTTTGGCATGGAAATGACCGAGCTACCGCTCCGAGAAAAGGTCACCCTTGCACAACGCAGAGCGGCGCAGAAGTCACAGACTACACAAAAGAGCAGCGGATCCTGGGTCCTGACTTCCGTGCTACCTCAACGATTCCGCCAACCAGAGATCCTGCCTCCACCACAAGCACCTACACATGATTTGGAGTCACAATACACTGGATTATACACATTCGTGGTATCCCTCATTTTCCTGAACGGAGGCATGCTGCCAGACGCCAAGCTAGAGCGATACCTCAAGAGAGCAAATGTGGAAGACACAGCGGCTCAGAACAGTGTCAACATCATGGTTAGCGGACAAGACAAGACGGAAAAACTGCTCAGGCGTATGGAGAAGGATGCATACATTATCAAAATCAAGGACAACTCGAGTGGAGAAGAGGCGGTCGAATGGATAGTCGGACCTCGTGGCAAGACGGAGATTGGTGATACTGGAGTCAGAGGAATGGTCAGACAAGTCTACGGAGAGGTGGATGATCCAGTCGAACTGGAAAGAATGCTGGAACGCAGTCTGGGTGCTAACGAAGCGCCAAAGAGACGAGAGGAAGCAGCACAATCGCAAAAGAAGGGTAGACGTCGCAGGACAGCAGCTCGAGATGGAGGAGATAGTAGCGATGAAAGCAGCGGCTCGAACTGAGGAACAAGCTAATGTTCTCGCTTGACAGTGGATGGAAGCAGCAGTAAATAGATCGCTTCTTGAGGATATCATGAGTTATGACAGAATATGCATCTCAAATGCAATTATGCAACCCCACACAAGACTAGGCCCAAAGCGTCCTAAATATATAAGCTCGAGCGTCGAGGACTCTCCATTTCACATGCACCATGTGAACTCGACCTCTGCCGAAAGTCGGAGCTGAATCGCCTGTCATGTCGTCGGCTGGAGAAACGATGGATATTGAACCGGATGCACGTTCGGTAGACCAAGACAGTGATGCGACCAAAGTCTCAGACACGACCAGCGAGGTCACTCTGCGAGCGCGGTCGCCGTCCAACCAAGTCAAAGTGACAGCACAGGAGGATGCCGTCGGCCATGATAGTTCTCACTTGTTACAAGACCCCGACAACACTGGCACTCTGGACCCTGCCGCTGCAACACAGCAACTCTCAGATAATCGCGAGCCCTCGTACACACGGCAGGAACCCACCACCTCCCAAATCCGTCAAGTCCCAGAGATCTCGGCCATCGCATCTCTAAAACACGAACACAGCTCGCGCACACAATCTCCTCTGCGCGAATCATCGGTTCCTGTGCCTTCAACCGAAATGGCCGTCGCCGCCGCCGCTCCTGCAGCGCCTCCTAAGAGGAGTCACCACAAGAAGAAAGGCGTCGCAGCAGTTGCCACTACTAAGCGTAGTGCCCCTGCCCCTGCTAAGCGCAGTCACAAGAAGAAGATCGTCTCTACCTCCGCCACACCGGCTCAGTCTTCACCAGCCCCTCGCTCCGTACGCACAGCCTCTACACCACCAAGATCGTCACCCGACGTCGATGTGGACGGCGAGGGTCCTTTCTCTGGAGATGAGGGTGAAGAGGAGGAGGGCGGCAACATCTCCGACAGCGAACTCTATTGTATCTGCCATAGGCCGGACACGGGTACTTTTATGATAGGCTGCGATGGAGGCTGCGACGACTGGTTCCACGGAAAATGTGTGAACATTGATGAGGAGTGGAAGGCCCTGATCGACAAATACATCTGTCCCTTCTGCGAGGAGAAGGGAGTAGGCGAGACGACTTGGAAGAGAATGTGTCGCCGTACAGACTGCAACAAGCCAGCCATGGTATCAAAAGGCACAAAATACTGCTCGGAGAGATGCGGCAAACTGTTCATGAAAGAGTTGGTAACGGAAAGGACACGCCAGGCGGCCGAAGAAGTCATATCAAAGAAGTATAAGGAAGCAGCCGAAGACCTAGGAGCCCGCGGCGGTGTCATCAGCGCAGGCGAACTCAAAGCCGTAGCCGTGGCAGCACCCACTTTCGAACAATTCAAAGCCCTCGGCGATGGCTCCGTATCTCCTCTATCCGCCTCCTCTCCCACCGCCGCAGCAACCCAAGAAGAAGACACAACCCACGAATCAGCACTCAACGACATTGAACGCGAACGCATCCAGCAACTATACCAACTCCGCTCGGCCTCTCGCACCCGCCACGCCCTTCTCAAGGACCGCTACATCTTCGTCGGTATCCTCAAAGACGCAGCCGTAAGTTTGGCCGAGCACAGAGGCGTCAAGCCCAAAGACCTCTGCGGTTACGACTCCCGCCTCGCCTGGACCGAAGATGAGTTCGCCGCCTGGCAAGACTCTCCCGCCGGCAAGGAAGTTCTAAGAACAAAGACCCTGCCGCCACCTTCAACCGAAGATGGAGACGGCGATGTCAATATGTCAAGTGGTGGCGTAGAAATTGAGCCCGTCTGCACCAAGAGGAAATGCGCCAAACACTTCGACTGGTCCAAACTGGCCACCGAGGACACACGCTTTGAAATCCAGCAGAATTCAGAAGTGATGAAGGGTCTGGAGAAGGAAGAAAAGGAAATCATCGAAAGAGCTAGACTGAGAGCCAGAGAAATCAAGGCTGGAGGTGTAGGCGGCACAGTCGAGTTTCATGATGAGGTTCCCAAAGAGAGTAAAGAGGACAAGGCCATGGGAATTGAGCCTGTGGTCGAACATCCCAAGGATATCAAGATGGATGAGGAGAAGGACGTCAAGGTCGAAGCTTCCCAGGGCTCAGAAGAGCAGGAGGCCAAGGAAGTCAAGACGGAAGTAGTGGAGGACGATGATGACGACGATGACAATGAAGTCGACATGGTTGATGCCATTGCGGCTACTGTCTGAAAGGTCTGATTACTACATTGCATGGATTGGCGTTTATCAGGAAAGGGAAAAACCGAGTTATACCCACAGGGAGGACAAATCATTCGAGCGAACAAAGCATAGCATAGCATAGCATACCATAACACCATCACAAGAAACCATTCGTTTTCACGTCCACCGCAAAGTTCCTCAGCACGAGCGAAAAGAAGGGCATGATCCTTGGTATCTCTAGCAGAACATTTTTCAATTCTATGTAATCATCTCCTTTTTTGCACCTGGATATCTAACGTTACTCGACTTTTGCACCCTACAGGAACCGCGCGACTTCGCACTCTACAAGAACCACTCGAGCTCAATCTCCATGGCAGAGACGGGGAAAGGCAGCTCGAAGTTCTTGAGTACTGTCGGGTGCATGACACCGAAAGTACCGACTCTTTGCGGCTTGTCGCCGATCTTGACGTAAATGGCTGCCGAGTGGCCGGCGAAGAAGGTCGGGTCTGTAATTATGTCAGTTCTTTGCTCGATTGTAACGCAGTCCAGAAGTAAACTCACCATCAACCTCCTCAATCCAGTAACCCTTGACAGCAGGGTTGCTAAGACTCTCCTCCTTGGTAATGAAAGCACTCTTCAACATCAACATGATACGATCAAGCAGACCATGCACAACCTCGAAACCAGAGCTCTTGCCATACCAACAAGCAGCGAAACGGCGTTCGTTTCTGCTCTTTCTCTCACAAGACTCGTCCTTGAGACCGACATCGCTGACCTCGAAAATCTTCATGGGCACAGAGTGATGCTTGTTCTCGCGGATGGTCTTGAGCAGACCCGGTAGCAAGCTAGTGCGGACGATTTGGTACTCCTGGGTCTTGGGATTTTGGAGGCGGACGGCGAGGTTGTCGTCTTTGCGATTGAGCCATGTGTAGTTTTCGTCGTATGAGCAGAGGATCAGGGGCATGACTTCTGACCAGCCGGCCATGGCGGTCTCGAAACGGACAATGTCGGCAAGGCGGTTGATAGGGAGAGCTGCACCGACTGAGGTGGTTGCTGAGACGAAGCGGCGCTCGAGATTGTTGAATCCGTAGGCGATAGCAGCGTCCTCCATAATATCGGCCTGGTGCAGGACATCGGCACGGGTGATTGGGACATCAACGTCGAGGATGTCCGGTGTTGACGAGGGCTTTGCGTGGTAGCACATCTTCTTGAGCATGTCGCAAATCTCCTGAGGCTGGAGCTTCAGGCCGCAAATAGAGTTGATGTAGCTGACCTCGGCCTGGGTAGTTCGAGGGGTGAGGTTGGGAGCCTCGCGAGACTCGCCATTGTGCTCGGAGACGATCTTGACGGGCTCAATGGTGAAGGGCTCCTCGCAGTATTCTGAGAACATGGCAACGATCATGTGGTTAACAATTTCCAGCTTGGTCTTGTCAGTGGCCGTGATGTCGATGAAGACGTTCTTTGTGTCGAGGGTAATCTTGGAGTGGTTCGAGTTGATAATGGGAGGCATGGAGAGGACAGTGCGGTTGCTGTCGTAGATGATAGGGTAGACGGGCGAGTCGCGAATGATGTGCAGGTAACGTCCAAGGTGCTTGTCCTTCTCGTAGAACTCCATCATCTCCTTTCCGGTCATCTCCTTGGTCTGGTTCAGGGGTGCGAATTTGATGTCTTCGGGCTTTTGAGCCTCGTAGGTGAAGGGGCCCTTGATAGTGTCCAAATCATGGGTGCCGATAGCGACAAGGGTACGTTGTCTGGCGAGGTTTGAGTGGAGCTTGTCCTGGAGAGCGATGAAGGACTCGTAGCGGGCCTTTGTGAACTTGATATTTCTGAGGACGGCGCATGAGAAGTAGGGTCTTATTTGTGATGTCTCTTCCTTGACTGTGACGGTCTGGAGTTCGCCGTCCTTGGGAGCGACGAGACGGTAGTTGGGAGGAGGGCAGTTTCCGAGGAAGACATTGAGGTTCATGGCAATACCCTCGAAGCAGAGCATATCATAGCGATTGGCGGGGATCTCGATCTTGAGTTGCGGAGGCTCCTCGACGCCATCGACAATTGGGCGCTTGGAGTCGGTAGTCTGTGAATGGCATCAGGAAGGGTCCAAGAAGGTGTGAGTATGCGTGGAGTAGAGGCGTACGTCTTCATCGAGTTCGATACCTGGAAGACGAAAGGTCAGCGAAAGTGGTCGGCAAGACGAGCAGCAATAATAATATACCGAACTCGAAACACAGCTCGTCAAACTCTTGGGTAGTGTAGCTAGAGGGAATCAGTCCTGTATTTTGGGAAGTCGCTGTAGGTCAAGAGTGGCATACTTCTTGCCCAGAGCCTTGAAGAGCTCGGCCTTGTCAACGGAAATGGTAGGCATTTTGTGTAGAGAGCAGTTGGGTGTGTTACAGTTTTCTCGAACTGCTGGTATGCGGGTGAATCATAATCATATGCTTGAGCGACATGTGGGACAAAGTCGAGACTTGGCACCGCCAGAAACTCCAGACTGGCACTGGCATTGGCAAGCGTCAAGCACCACCGGCCGCCGACGACCAGCAAACAGCCTCCTCCGTCACGCAATACCCCAATCTAACACATCTTCACCTAAACCCACCTTTGTCAATTCGACAAGCATCTCCTCGCACTACACGTCGATCCAGCTGTCGCCCCTGTAAACAGGTACGCTCGTCCACCGCTAGACGATCCTCCGACACGTCTGCTGGCCCCCCCTCTCTAATTACACCATCAACGCCGCACACCAACATCGAGCGCTTCTCCATAGACTCCGCCAACACCTACTGACACATCCAAAGCTGTTCTCCCGCGGGCTGCACGTCTGCCCACGACGCTCTTTCTCCTTACTACAAGCTCCAATCGCCCACCATGGATGCGCAACAGAACGACGAGCTCTACCCCATCGCCGTCCTCATTGACGAGCTCAAGGTCCGCCAACCCTGGTTTTACCATCCTCATATATCCACTTCTGACGCGCCTTACAGCACGATGATGTCCTGCTCAGACTGAACGCCATCCGCCGCCTGTCTACCATCGCTCTCGCCCTGGGCCCCGAGCGCACCAGAGATGAGCTCATACCCTTCCTTGACGGTACGACCCCCTTCGCCTATGCCCTGTTCGCCTACAGAAACAATCACTAACTTCGCAAAAGAATCTGTCGAGGACGAAGATGAGGTCTTGACCGCCCTGAGCGACGAGCTCGGTGGTTTCGTCGAGTACGTTGGTGGCCCAGAGTACGCTCACGTGCTGCTCTCCCCTCTCGAGAACCTCGCTGCTATCGAGGAGCTCCTCGTCAGAGACAAAGTCAGCTTGCCAAATCGCATTTCGTCGAACCCAGCTCGCTAACAAATTGCAGGCCGTCGAGTCACTCAACAAGATTTGCGAACAATTATCCACCGAGCAGATTGACCAGTACTTCATTCCTCTGATCGGCAGACTTTCAAAAGCAGACTGGTTCACCGCAAAGATCTCCTCAACCGGCGTCTACAAGGTCGCCTACACCAAGACCGATCCCCAGACACAAGAGTCCTTGAGACAAGGCTTCGCACAGCTCGTTCACGATGATACCCCCATGGTCCGCAGACAGGCTGCCATCAACTTGGCAAAGTTCTTGCGCGTCATGCCCCCGAATGTTGTTATCGACGAGATGATCCCTCTCTTCCAGCACCTCGCTAGCGACGACCAGGACAGCGTTCGTCTCTTGACCGTAGAGATTCTGGTTGCCATTGCCGAGACCGTCCCCAAGGAGCAACAGTCGAGCCACGGCGTTCTTCTCACCGCACTAAGAAGCCTTTTCGAGGACAAGAGCTGGAGAGTACGCTACATGGTCGCAGATAAGTTCGAGAAGGTGTGTTTACACAAAGTTCAGTCTTTCGCAACCGGCCGTACTAACGAATTTGTAGATTGCCAAGGCTGTCGACGACGAGGTTGTCAGCCGCGATCTTGTACCCGCTTTCATCAAGCTCCTCAAAGACACCGAGGCCGAAGTGCGAACTGCCATTGCTGGACAAATACCTGGATTCTGTGCCCTCATCGAGAGAGACACTCTCCTCCAAGAGGTCATGCCCGCAGTCGAGGAGCTCGTCTCGGATTCGTCGCAGCAAGTGCGTGCCTCGTTCGGTACCCAGATTAGTGGTCTGGCTCCTATTCTCGGCAAGCAGGAGACTACCGAGCACCTGCTCCCCATGTTCCTCCAGATGCTCAAGGATGAGTTCCCCGATGTCCGCTTGAACATCATTTCCAAGCTCGAGCTTGTCAACGACGTCATCGGAATTGAGCTTCTCTCACAGTCTCTCCTCCCCGCCATCGTTCAGCTCGCAGAAGACAAGCAGTGGCGTGTGAGACTGGCCATCATCCAACATCTCCCTCTCCTTGCTTCCCAGCTTGGTGTCAAGTTCTTCGACGAGAAGCTTTCCAGCCTTTGCATGTCTTGGCTCGGTGACACCGTCTTCAGCATTCGCGAGGCCAGCACTCAGAACTTGAAGAAGCTTACAGATGTCTTCGGTGTACAGTGGGCCAACGAGGCTATCGTGCCCAAGGTTGTTGCTATGGGCGGCCACCCTAACTACCTGTACCGCATGACCACATGTTTCGCCGTCTCTGTAAGTTCATACTGACATCTCCACGTTGAACGTATACTAACAGTTTCCAGACCCTTGCCCCCGCATTGTCTCTTCCCGTCATCCAAGAGTCTATCTTCCCTATCCTGTCAAACCTCGTGTCTGACCAGATCCCCAACATCAGATTCAACGTTGCAAAGTCATATGCTGTGTTGATTGATGTTCTGAAGCGTCTGCCCGATACTGAGTCAACGGTTCTGTCGCTCGAGAAGACTGGCAAGACTGGTTCTGGAAGCCCTCAAGGTGACCAGCTCATCCGGGAAGAAATCATGCCCAACCTGGAAAAACTCATGACTGATGACGATGTCGACGTGCGCTTCTTCGCAAGCCAAGCAGCAAAGAGCTACAGCGACGCGATGCAATCATAATCCAATCCGCCAAATGTGTTGGTTGGAAAATAATCTCTGCCTCTAGAAGTACTCGATATTACGAGAAATCAAGAAAGAAAATGCCCGGGCATTGCGGGAAAGCTGCATTGTCGTTATACCTTACTTGTTAGAAATGAATACAAGAGTTGCACAAATGCTTGTCTGTTCCTTTGCATTGACGACTGCGTTCCAGATGGTCGAGTCGATTACGACCTCGGATTAGGCCCAAGAGTAAACAAGGCAACTTGAAGAATGCTGTTGACACAACAAACACACCATCCTCCGCGTGGCGTTCGGCCATCCCCATAGTTTCACCTCCTGAGTCTTGAAGGCGTGTCACATGTTTTGGAAGGATTTCGCGGCAAAGGTTCATGGACGTCGACGTTGGAAAAAAGACGTTGATATGTGTTGTCGATACAAGACTCCCGGACGATTATGTAGGACGGTTGTACTTTCGGGCGGTAGATTGGGTAGATGGATTGCCGTGATATATATCAGTCAACGGTCGCTTCTCTTAAACTTGCAGGCAAAGTTTCACCACAGAGCCATACCCCAGTGCCATGTGCCCCCTTGTAGCGGTCAAATTCGAGTTACCAAAGCCTCAAAAACGACGTCAGATGCTCTCTTGTTGCCTGAGGAGCAGAGCAATGCATTGACTCTCCCTAACGTGCTATAAAATAAGCAGACTATCGATTGCAGGCGATAGGATGTGCGGATTGCATTGATTGTGACTGTCGCTCCAGGCCTGTGCACACGATGCTCACCCACACAGCATGCCTGGATCTGTGTGCCGAAATGAAGATGCCCTCAACATGTGAAGGCACTAGCATAAGCCACTCCATGACTCGGCGAAGAAAAGACGCGTGTGTCGCATAATGTGCTACGACTTGGCATAAAAGCAAAGAGTTGGCGGGTTTGGGATTGTTATTGACAATCTACTCTACAAGGGGGAGGGCGGTGGCTGTTTCCTTTGGGTCAGCGTGGAAAAGCGAAGGCTCAATTCGGCTTTGCACCAATGATGTTCACCATAGTGAGAAGACGGCAATCTAGAGATATGAACATCATTTGGAAGCTTCCAGCCAACGGTCGTGGTCGGTATCCCTTGCATCGTGGCCATGAGCTCGGATCGCTGGACCTGCATTAGGGTGTTGGAGACAGGAGGGCGCAATTTCCCAAACAATTCCCCGGCCGACGTCGATCAACCACTATCTCATTTATAAACCACGGCCTTGCTCGACCTTCATTGCTCTCTTCGTTCTCACCATCCAACTCACATTACAATAATCAGACTTCGGTCGTTACACTCTTTAACCAAACCAACTATCACTACATTCTTTAATAACCAACTCACCACCTTTTTTCCAACCATCCCGACTTTTTAACCAAACCCCAAAACCAAACCCACCAACATCAATCAAAATGCGTTTCGCTGTTGTCGCCTCTGCTCTCTTCGCCGGCCTCGTTGCTGCTGCCCCCGCCATCACTGAGACTGTCCACTCCACCGCTGTTGAGACCATCACCTCCTGCGGCGTAAGTTCTACCTGATCGTAACCACAAGATCTTACACTAACTTTCTTCTAGCCTGAGGTCACAAACTGCCCGGCACGCTCAGCATCTGCCGCTACCTCGGCTCCCGTTGTTCCTACTTCGGCTCCCGTCGTTGCTGCTGTCCAGAACACCACTGCCCCTGCTGCCGGTCCTTCGACCGTCACCCTCTACTCCACCCAGGCTGTTACCATCACCTCCTGCGGACCCGAAGTTACAAACTGCCCCGCTAGAGTCAGCTCTTCTTTGATCCCTACTGGCTACACCACCGTCCCCGTTGCCGTCCAGGTCCCCAGCTCTGCTCCCTTCGCCATGGTCAACTCCACCATGACCGCTCCCCAGGGCACTGCTGCCTCCACTGGATTCGGTGCTTCCGCCACCCAGTCCATGCCCTCCTCTTACACCGGTGCTGCTGGCAAGCTTAACGCTGGCATCGCCCTTGCCGGTGTTGCTGGTTTCGCTGCTCTCCTCATCTAAGCGAATTCACTTTCAGCTTTTGATGTATTTTTAGCGCACGCAATGATTCCCACTTCATCTTAGAGATACGGCTTTCTTCTTTCTTATCTGCATATGGGGAAACATACGACTCGGCTTCACGGCATCGAGCGATTCTCTCTGGTTTTCTCCTTTGTCACAGCTTTTTGAGGATCCGATGTTTTTTTGCACACAGCAAGCACATAATCAGGGCTGCGACACTCCTGTATACTTCGCATTGAAGGTTGTTTGGGGGTTTTTACAAATGATAAAAAGTCTACTGGAAATTCTTCTGCTCTTTTTGCATGTGACATGTCCTGTTCGACAACGTTCACCTTTTCGTTTCGTGTTCACTGTCATGCTCTCAACTAATTGAGCTTGCAGGCTTCTCATCGCAAGCCGGACTTGCTGGCTCGTGATCACCAGGAGGTCGGACGCCTTTGCCTTGAGAGATCCTGCAGCTGAGCTCTCGAGTACCAATGCCTGGACGGCAGACTTTTAATACCAGTAGAGGTCTCTCCAGACTACAGCCCATGCTTCCCTCGTTCCAACCAAAAGTTGAAAGGGCTCACTATCCTCTCCCCGTCCATAGCTTCGGCCAATCTCCCATCAATCCGCGCCAACGTTCGTTGATTCGTCGTCTTGTCCAATCGCTGCGGTATGGGGCTCACGAGTATATGACGCGGCTCAAAAATCGATTGCTTATGCACTCGCTCAGGTCTCTAGGTGCAACTCAGGGGCTGTCGAGGGCATCACCCTGTCAATATTGTTTTCGTTGCAACAGGGGCAATTACAGCCAAGAGACGACTACAGTCGTGCCTTCTTTGAGAAAGAAACACGCTCGAAGATATGCGAACAGTCTCTCCGTTCCGATCGTGATGAATACTTGTTTCAAGACAGATTGCTTTCCAAGATGGATACAGTGAAGGAGAACGCGTTTTCTAGTGTTGGCATTTTGCCCTTGAGTTTGGGCAATAACTATCTACGGATGTGCAACCGAATCATTCCCACGTCATATCACCGTAGACTATGATCGATCCTTCCACTCAAATCTTCTTCCTCCTTCACGATTTTCCGGTTCAATCCAACACAAGATGCATGAGCGCACGGCTGACACCGACGAACCGTAAGTATGCCATCTTTTTCTCATGCAAGAACGTATCCGCAGTGTATGCGATACCGTAGACTTCCAACAGCTCATCCGTTTTCTCGACTGCGGTAAATGTATCAGTGCTAGGGTTCGAAAAATGACAAAAGGAAAGTGCGACTTACCATCTAGCTCCCTGACTTCTTGCCCAGTGACGGGCACGTTTATCTCTTCCTCGTCCTTTCCTTCTGGAAGTGGTAGCATCTCGAGACCGTCTTCGAGAGTGGATACTTTGTGGTTGAGGGCGCGCTTTTCATGACGAACACTGTAACATCATATCAGCTAACCTTGCTCTGCTGAAGGTGAGAGAGGGAAAGCATACCGTTCGACTTCATCCTCCTCACTGCTCTTGAACCCCCTGGTCAGAAACTCTCTCATGGCTTCACAGTCTTTGCTCAAGCGTTCTGTGAAACCAAGCATACCCAACACAGCAGTATCGACATCTGAGCGACTGCCAAAGGTCAAAGCGTCGATATTGGCGAGCTCCATCGGCATTTGAGCAGGCGAACTCCTATGCCCAGGACTAATCGCATTGTCGAAACTTCCAGATTGCGGTGACGGAGTGGAGCCATGAAACTCCTGCATCACACCAGCCACGTCTTCTTCTCTCAGATAAGCCATCTGTTGCTGCTGTTGTTGTTGTTGTTGTTGATGATGTTGTTGTTGCTGAGGGGCTGACGTCGGCCCTTGGCTCTGCATAGCATACTGCACTCCCCTCACCCCACCCATCCTATCAATCCCAGGAGAAGGATAAGGCACATGTCTCTGCATCTGCCTCTTTTGCGCAGCCGCAGCTTTCTTCAGGAATTTCTTGCCTCCTCCTCCTACTACTCCATCGCCGCCGCCTGCTTTTCCACCACCCATACTGTCTCCCAGTGGTGTGCCGCCGCGATGGAATACCATAGCTGGACCTAGAGGTGCAGCTTGTTGCACAGTCTCCAACATCAAATCCTCAGGTGGTACAGAAACACTTCTACGATGACCCAGCATTTGATGACGCATAGGTTCATAGTTTTGGAGCGAGAGATCTGAAGCAGGGTCGTAGAATTGCTGCTGTTGCTGGGGAGGTATGTTGAAGTTGTAGGAAGGGGAGAGGAGGTGTGGTTGAGGGTAGTGTTCGTGAGGGCTTTCGTTGCTCATGATGGCGGTGTTTTGGGGTGAGGAGAGGAGACGTGGGTCCAAGCTGTTGTTGTTATTGTTCATGTTGGCGTTGTTGTAGGAGGGTTCGGCGTAGTGATTTATGGTGTAGCTGTCCATGTCGGGGGAGAAGAAGGTTTCTTCCATTGGTGTAGACATGATTGTTGATCTGGCGTGTTGGGAAATCGCTGCTGCTGAGGAAGAGATGACCAGGAGTTGAACATCATTTATGATCGTCTTCAGCTGACAGCTATTCGAACAGGCTTCACCACGCTTTCTTTGTTCATATTGCTACCAGGGTGTCTTGAGACACGGCAGTCGCGAGGTTCATCTGCGGTTGGCTGGGTGTCGAGACATGCAGCTGAGGCTCGGATGGCTGCGCTGACGATCCGAAACATGTTTCTCGATGGAAGTCCAGGCTGCAGGAGATTGATGCCCAACTAGACGAAAGAGCGGTCACCATTTCGCTGCATCCTAAAACATGATATCGAGAGGAAAGAGTAGAAGATACATGTTCACACTGCCAAAATTTTGAGCCCGAATTGGCACCTGATTTTCAAAACAAAAGGGTATTATCATGAAGAATACGAAACCTCTAGACCGACCGAGCCAATTATGTTGTCTCTTCTCTTCAAGTTGAGATCCGCACCTATACTGACCAGCAGATCTTTGATGCGACCTTCCCACAAAACACCAATCTTTCCATGCTGGTTCACTCTTGCCTTGAAAACGCTGTCAACTTCTTGGAAGTTGTTTTGTTGCAACAGATCCTTGGTCAACTTGTTCTCCAACACAGACTCTTGAAGTGCAGGCGGCTCTGTGTCCTCAACTGGCAGAGTGTCTCCTGATTCCAGCGGCTTTCTCCTCCAAAGCTCGAGACCAAGTTGTACGTCGGACTCGTAGCTGTAGATATTGAAGTCGAAGCGCGAACTTAAAGCGACATCAGAGCCAGCCTTGACGGCATAGCTTGAGGAGATGTTGCCCATGAGAGGATTCAGGGTCAAGGCCATGGTGTACGGGAAGCCAGTATGCGAAGGAAGCGTGGTGAAGCGAATAGCAGTAGAGACACCACCAGACTTGTTCAAAGGTGAAAAGTACAGCTCGGCACCAGCACTCAGACGGCCGAACTGAGGATCGGTTGGTATGACATTGCCCCTGGGTGTCGTGGTCCTGGGAATAGTGCGAGGATCAAGACCGAAGTTGTACAGGCCGCGAAGGCCCATCAAGCAGCTGTCTGTCGAGAAGAGATACTCAGTCGAGTATTTGGCATGGTCGTTCTGCAGCTGAGCCAGAATGGAACCACCATTTGGAAGAGCCGAGTCGGAAACACATGACAGGCGAAGAAGACGCGAAGGCGATATACGTCTGAGATACAGAGCTTCGAGGGTCGAAGTGGGTAAGTACAAACGACCGTACAGCAAAGTGTCCTTCTTGTCAATTCTTCTTCCAGCCTGCCAGATTTCCCATAGATACGTCTCGTCCGGTCGGCGAAGCTCGGGAAGGTGTCTATAGCCTCTGACCAGGTTGCGCAAGTCTATGATGCTACTCTGAGAAGAAATGCGCATGGGCAGGGAAGAGTAGAGGAAGGAGATGGAGCCATCGACGAAGCCTCTGTTGGAGAGCGTGTACGATGTCGCAAAGCTGGGTGCTGAGAGTGACGAGATGCGAAGACGAAGGCCATGGGGAGTTTGGAAGTCAAGCAAGGCTTCAATAACAGTCAGCCCAAGGAAAGAGAGAGCAGGAAGCAACGAGTGTGATTACCATTGGCCGTGGCCGTCAAGGTGCTATATGAGTTGTCATGGTCCCACAATGACGCGGAGTAAAAGGCGTTTTGGACATAGTCCATGAACTCGATCATCTCCTCTATATCATGACTGCGCAATGGAACAATTGCTTCAGGACAAAAGCAGCGATGCGGGTTGAATGATTGCTGCGGTTGATGAATCGCGTGTCGGCAGTCGGAGGTTGCTTCCCCGCAAAAAGCAGCTCCTCCATCCAATTTTTTTTGTACCAGTCGCCAGCGAGGTTTGATCCCAGTCGCAAAACACAAATCTCGACCGCATCAATACCAATTCACCCAACATGCCCAAGTCAAAGAGATCAAAGGTCGTCCACCTCACCCAGGTCCAGAAGAAGGACAAGGAACTCCGCACAAAGCTCTTCGACAATGTCCGCGAGGCCGCCGACAACTTCTCCCACATCTACGTCTTCGGCGTCGAGAACATGCGCAACACCTACCTCAAGGACGTCCGCACCCACTTCTCAGACTCGCGCATCTTCTTCGGCAAGACAAAGGTCATGGCAAAGGCCCTCGGCATGACCGACGCCGAGGAATACCAACCCGGTCTCTCCAAGCTCACTCCCTACATCGAGGGCAGCGTCGGTCTTCTCCTCAGCAACCGCGAGCCCACCGAGGTCCTCGAGTACTTTGAGAACTACTCCGAGATCGACTACGCCCGTGCCGGTGTCAAGGCCACCAGAGACTTCACCATCCCCGCCGGTGTCGTCTACTCGCGTGGTGGTGACATCCCCGTCGAGGAGGATGTCGCCATGCCTCACAGCTTGGAGGTCACCGTCAGGAAATGGGGCATGCCCACCAAGCTCGACAAGGGCAAGGTCGTGCTCGATGGCGACTACGAGCTCTGCAAGGAGGGCCGCACCCTCAACAGCCACCAGACCGCTCTGCTGAAGCTCTTCGGTGTCGCCATGGCCGAGTTCAGAATCCAAGTCAAGGCCTACTGGAGCCAGGCTTCGACAGAGGTCACTCCCGTCGAGGACCCCAACGCCATGGAGGAGTAAAGCATTGAAAGCAGCAAGGAAGACACGAAAAATGGAGGAAGGGATCCAAGAGACAAAAGCCGGCAAATATGGGTTATGGCTGGCAAGCTTGCATGAGCGAGGCGCTCTGGCGTTTATACGGTCGGGTGTGTTGTTTTTTCATTTTCTGTACTGGCATCTACTTTGGAGAAAAGTGGTCCGAAATTTCTATACATTGTGGAAACCAAATTGTCTTGGTTCTGGCATGTGAGAGGTAGATTGATATCATGACCAAAAAGACAAGTCGTATCTGATGTAATTTGACATGGGCATATTCAAAGTGACCTGAGCATTCTACATGAAAACATGTCGACTACTACTCTGAATGTCGAAACATGTGTTTCCCAGCAGCAGAATTCTGTTACGAGTTCATTATGGCATTTGTTCAATCGAAAGGTACCGAAAGGGGTTGACTAGATGTTGATTGCTGGCGAGTCTCGCTGTCCAGTGTATGAGAAGGGTGATGCTGTAAGGGCACATGTTCAAAGACGAAACCGGGACACCGAGTATGATCATAAAGCCATGTCTTTTTGATTCCCTCATTTGTAATTCGCGACACAACGTAGCCTCGAAGCGTTTTTCATTGCAAGTTTTTTTTGTTGTGATGAAAAATGTTTCGCCTATTGACCACCGCCCAAGAAGCCAGATCTTTTATCGTCCGAGGGCCGTTCCGTGTTGAGCAGGATCAAATGCTACTAAAAGTTTCCCCTCCTCTCTGCGCCGGGTTCTGCTTGAAAGAAGAAAAGTCCGATAAACCACTACAACGAAAGCGCTTATGACTCGGTGGTGATCTTGGCCTTGGCGTTGGTGACCTTGACACCGAGCTGCTTAGCGCGGGCGACAATGTCGATGCGCTTGCGGGCAGAGACGGCGTGAGAGATCCTGTAGTGTATATGTTAGAAACGATGGTTGCTTGCTGTGCGAGAAGAGGCTCAATGGCTCGGTAGGAGGGAAGTGGCGTACTCAGCGGCGTAGGTGCGGTTGTGCATGAGGAGAAGGTCGAGCTCGCGGACGTTGTTGACGAGGAAAGCCTTGTGGCCGGAGGGCATCATGTGACGGGTCTTCTTGTTGGATCCGTAACCGATCTTGGGCATGACGGCCTGGCCCTTGAAGCGACGGCGCATGGCATTGTCGATACCCTTGGGCTTTCTCCAGCTGGGGTCTACGCGCATGAAGCGGTCCGACTGGTGGCGCTTGAATTGCGCAGTGCCTGCAAATCCATCACTGTCAGCGACGAGCTCCTTGTTTCTCTTTCTTCATCGTTTCTGTCGTGGCGGCGCTCTCTGAATATAGGGTGGTGGTGGTGCTGCTGTCGTGGATCCTTGGATGGGCGAACGTACGCTTCTTGACGATAGGAACATGCTTCTTTGAGGCGGGCATCTTTACGAGAAATTGATGTCAGTGATGCTGTTCAGACGGTAGAGCGAGCGGGAGGTATTATCGTACTGTGTCGGTTGGGCGAGTTGTCGTTGGTCGCTGGTCGGAGTCGTCGTTCGGTCTCAAAGTGTGTGAATTTTCCACATCGCACTTTCCTCGCTTAGCGTTGTGGCACGCCCCACTTTTTCCCGCTTTCGGCAAGAACCCTTCTGCTCTTCACTCGCTTGACTTTTGAAATGCTCGACATTCGACCATTTAATTTGCATGCGTATTCTTGAAGAGTACGATGCTCGTTTGAATAATCCTGTAGCTGAACTTCCATGTTCACCGGTAAGATTGATTCCATCGATTTAAAAATCCTGCACAGGTTTACTTGCTTAAAGCAACATCGACTTGGTACTGCATTTATGTATGAGACAAGTCAATAACACAATAGACGTCGACATATGACAGGTTCAATAGGTCAAGTTACTGATGCAATTGCATCCAGTCTTCATTAATGTCATTAAGCTATGTAGCGACCGTAGAAAGGGTTTGTTCGAGTGTCTGTGGTCCGGCCAACCATGATCGTATGCGTCCTACGATCTCGCAATATGCACCCTAACGCCATGCTAGAAAAGAACATACTCGCATCCAATGCCGTATCATGTCGCAGCAACTGCTTGCAATGATGAAGAGAACCCAGATGACCTTCGCCGACTCTTGTTACCAGCGGTGCGCATCTTCTGGGGTGTTGATGTCTTTCTAACACTCGGTAGTAGTAATGGTGGCGCTTGGTCTACTTCAGACTCTGGCGCTGGCTCGACGATATCTTGCGGTGTAGCTCTCGTTCCTTCCGCGGTCGAGTCCTGCTGCTCATTTCGTTCTTCAAGTTCAACAGCGATTGGAATGTTGGCAGTAGACTCTTCTTGGTGTACCGTTTGTACAGGTGTTGGCGCAAAGGCAGAAGTGGTCCTGTCGGACCTGTTCACACGCTCATAGAAAAGCATGAATACTCCACCTTGTCCAAGAACGTGGTTCTCACTGACTGCAGATACATCATCATCGCTGAGCCGCCACCACTTCATGGAAGTGTGCTTCGGCTGGTCGTCGCTCTCACTAGCTTGGATGTGTTCGGGGTGCTCGCGGTAGCAGATGTAGTGACCATTTTCGTGCCGACCATAGTGAGTTACGGCAGCTCGTAGCACATATTCAGACCTCGCATCATCACCAGAACGTCCGATCATTGACCTCGAGGGATTCATACGCCATTCTTCTTGGTCTCCGGCATTCTGCGTGGTACCCAAACACCATGGACCTAGATTAAGAACTTTGGGATATGTCACCTCGGCAAGATTTTTGCTTTGAGCACCTGTGTACTCGTCGAAAACGCTTCGGTTTACGTGAATCACCAAGCATTGCGGCGCTCTAGCGACCACGGCTTGACGGGTTTTGGTGCTGGACACCCGCGCCTTCTTGGATATCTGGCACTTTTTATTCAGGGTGTCGTCAGATACATCTCCTTCTTCGAGCGCTTGTTCCACGGCTTGCAACCTTTGAAGGATCACCGATCGAAGTTCTGGAGGCAATGACACCGAAGAAGGAACAGAGTGGTCGGTGATGTCGGTAGATTCGGCTGTCATGTGCTGAAGCTGCGACTTTGTTCGCAATAAGGTACATCTTGCGCATTCGACACCAGTAATTTCTTCCAGACTTGTATATTCGTTCAAGCAGTCCTCAATCTGGTAGCTGTTGTTTCTGCCAAGCGGAACCGTAACACAGTTGAAAGGGATCATGGAGAGGCCTTCAGAAAATCCACAGCTGGTACAAGCAACTCGTTGAGCAAGGAAGCCATCCAGGGGATTACGTCTTTGAGAGTCAATGGCGTCCGGAGTGCTGTTTACGCTCTCACTCTTAGGATTCGAGGCCTTGACCGTGTCTAACGAATTGAATTCCTGAAGTCCTGCTGTACCCGGGGAAGTCTTGAAAGCCTTCATCGTCTCTTTCTCCATGTCATCCATAATTTTGGAGAAGTATTCTTGGGCGTCCTGTTGTTGCCAGCTGCTCATGGACTTGAGCTTGGCCGGAGTCCAGATACGACAGCCGTTGTTCGACAAGTCGTTCAGTTTCGCCATGAGTTCGCGCATCGAGCCAAGCGTTGTGGTTGTGTCGTCGGAGTTGATTACGTCTGACTGTTCCAAGAAAGCGGTAAGAGATTGGAAAGCGGATAGGCCTTGCAGTACGCTGTTCTGATAGCATGAGTTGTCCCAGTTTCCCAGACCCGGTGGGGCGTCGGATGGAGAAGTCAGACCTCCAAGCCAACTGGCTCTTCTCAAAGAGCTTGCGCCCGGCAGTGCAACAATCGAACCAGAACCAAGACCAAAGACTCTTCTCATGGCTTCACTCTTGTATGCGTAGTTGTCGCTACTCGATTGAGGTGTGTTGGAGCCGTCGTACAAAGTTGGATTTCTTCTCTTGTCGACAGCACGGACGAGAGTGGTAGGAGTGAGTAAGACCAAGACATTCCAGACAAGACCAGCGAGTATGGTAGGTAGGGCAGATGTGTAGGCAAGGTAGAGTATGGCGATTCCAGCAGCGACCCAGGCACCTTTGGAAGAAGCGAAAAGACGATCAAATGGCGATGAGGGTTGGTGTTGCGGGTAGGCGTGCGGATATCTGTAAGAGGCGCTCATGATGCGCTTGAGTCGCGAATCGGTATGGATGGCAAAGGGAGAGACGGCCGGAGAAGGAGGTGAACCATCGGATGCTGTCCAAGCAGGAAGAAAGGCAGCGGCGACAAGTCAAGCTTGACAGGATTCGGACGGCTTCGATTTAACTCAGCAAAAGGCTTTGTTTGCATGCGACAAGCACCGGTGCACCAGTCGCAAGGGTCCAGAACAAATCCGTCCTTGACGTTGCTGACCCTGTCCGCAGCGGAGCTAGCCCGGCGTTAAACGCCCATCTTTTTATTTTCTTGTATTTTCTGTTTTACGACAACACTGTCCAGACAACCACATATCACATAATGGCAAAAGCAACAAAAGCAAAGGCTCGCCGTGAGTGCCATACAACACTCCTTCAGGTTCCATAAACTGACCGGAAGACAGCCGTGTCTACTCGCTCGCGTGCCGCGCGCCGTGAAGCATCACCTGGAATCGACCTCGACAAGTCCATCACCTCGGAGAAGACGACCAAAGAACCCTCTGAGTGGACTTCTGGAGCACACGATGCTGGCATCTCAAAGAAGAAGAAGCAGAAGAACATGACCCGTGCTCAGCGCGTGCGCAAGGAAAAGGGCTTGGAACGCGCCGAAGCGAATATGGATGTTCTGCACACAAAGAAGGCCAAGAGCTTCGTTAGAGCCAGAAGAATCGATGACCGAAGAGTTCGTATACTGTTCCGATTGAATCAACCGCGAAACCGTACTAACCATGCGCAGGCGAACTGGGAGACTTTGAACGACAAGACCAATCGCTTTGTTCAACCCAAGGCCGCCAAGGGCTCGAAAGCCGTAGACTTCGATGCCAATTCAAGCGACGAAGAACACCCAGGCAGGCCATCCGTATTCGCCATGCCCGGCGACGAAGAGGATGACGAAGTAGACCAGCATGAGGAGGCACCAAACACAGCCGACCCCGTCAATAACG